>Ga0207701_10000056_pt1 | contig 92233 bp, 83 predicted proteins | sample KBSSwiSSwithPhiX_FD_184294 | JGI IMG/M metagenome (GOLD analysis project Ga0207701, IMG submission 184294) | Switchgrass rhizosphere bulk soil microbial communities from Kellogg Biological Station, Michigan, USA, with PhiX - S5 (SPAdes) (version 2) | ecosystem: Environmental > Terrestrial >...
CCGCGGCAGAACGAGAAGAACATCAACGAGGATCTCACCGAGGAATTGCGACGCGAGCTCACGGTGCACTACGTGCAGAGCGTCGACGAAGTACTGCTGCTGGCCCTGCTGCCTCCTGCCCTCACGACTGGGGATCAGAAGACCGAGCGACGCGCGCAGCCCCGCCTGCAGTAGGCGGACCTTAGACCCGACCAAGAAGCGTCATACCCGCCACCGTCTTCATATCGACGATCTCGCCCGAGCGAATCATCGAACGGATCCGCTCGAGGCCGAACGCCTGCTTCTCGATATCCTCGTCTTCGTCCTGGTGGGCTTCTTCGTCATCAGGACCGGCTTCGCGGAGTCCAGTGGCCTTGTAGAAGATCATCTCCTCGTCGCAATAGCCCGGTGTCGGAAAGTACGAGCCGAGTTCCTCGAGACCCGTCGGCAGCAATCCGATCTCTTCGTGGCATTCGCGAGCGGCGGCTTTCTTCGGTTCTTCGTTCGGCTTCAGCGTCCCGGCGGGCAATTCCCACGCCGATCGTCCGATCGGATGCCGGTATTGCCGGACGAGGATCACCTCGCCATTCGCCGTGAGCGGGATGAGGACGACCGAACCTGGATGTCTCACGATTTCCACATCCATCCTGCCGCCCTTGGCCGTCGTGATTGACTCCACGACAACGGAGAAGACGCGTCCTTCGAAGACCTTTCTGATCTGATGCGGCACGGCAGGCTTGTCCATGTCAGTCCTTTTCACGATCGCGCCAACCGGGAAGCGCCTCGAGCACGTCTTGCAGATCTGCCGGCAACGCCGCGGCGAATTCCAGACGCCGGCCATCGCGCGGGTGCTTGAAGGCGAGCCGCTCGGCGTGCAGGAATGGCCGCTGCAGATGGGTGACGGCGCGGATGTCGCCGGGGACGCGCCGGTGGACGCCGCCGTACAGCGCATCGCCGACAATCGGATGGCCGATCGCGCTGAGGTGCACACGTATCTGGTGGGTGCGGCCCGTATGAATGGCAACCTGGCACAACGTCAGTCCCGGCAGATGAAAGGCCTTCGTGATTCGCGTGACCGCCTCGCGTGCCCGGCGCGATCGTGCGGACATCTTCTGCCGGTTCACCGGATCCCGCCCAATCGCCGCGTCGATCCGTCGGCCTGCCTGGACGACGCCCCACACAAGCGCGATGTACTCCTTCTCGACTTCACGATCGTGAAACTGGCGCGAGAGTTCCTGATGCGCCGCGTCGTGTTTCGCCACGACCATGACGCCCGACGTGCCGCGATCCAGCCGATGCACGATGCCGGGGCGCAGCTCGCCTCCAATTCCGCTCAGATCCGAGATGTGATGGAGGAGGGCGTTCACGAGCGTGCCCGATGCATGCCCTGCGCCGGGATGAACGACCATTCCGGGCGGCTTGTTGACCACGACGATGTCGGCGTCCTGATAGAGGATTTCCAGAGCCGCCGCTTCCGGCTGAACCGAACTCGGGGCCGCCTCTGGCAAGTCCACGACGACGCTGTCGCCAGCATGCACGGCGAGATTCGGGCGCACCTCGCGCGCGCCAACCCGTACTCGTCCGTCGGCAATCAGTTTCTGGATTTGCGACCTGGAATGCTCGGCCAGAACCGAGACGAGAAATCGATCGAGGCGCTGCCCCGCGGATTCAGCGGGAACGGTGAATTCCATTCGGTCGGCAGTCGGCCGTGGGCAGTCGGCAGTGGATTCGCCCATCGCCTCGCGCCCTACTCTCTATGATTCACTGCCCACTCGCCACTACCACTGATTACGCTGCAACCCTGCGCCGGCGTGGCACCCGCTGTGGGGTTTCCGGCGTAGAGCGTCGCAGCCAGATCAGCATCGCGATCGCAAGCGGCACCAGCAGCAGCGAGATGAACTGAGATGTCGAGACGCCGAAGACGACGCCCCGCGGATCGCCGCGGTAGAACTCGATGATGTATCGCGACACTCCATACAGAATCATGTAGAGCCAGAACGTCCGTCCTGGAAATGGCCGACCGCGGCGTTCGGTGGCGAGCAGTGCCACCAGAATCAGGAGTTCGGCACCCGATTCGTACAGTTGCGTCGGATGGAGTGGAATTCCGAGCGGTGTCCCCACGTTGGCCGCCGCTGTCGGATTCGTGAAGACGACGGCCCACGGGACATTCGCCGGTTTTCCATAGCAGCATCCCGCTGCAAAACACCCGAGCCGCCCCGTCACGTGCCCCAGCGCGATTGCCGGCGCGAACGCGTCACACGTCGTCCAGAATGGCATCGCATGGCGGTGGATGTACCAGAAGGCGACGGCGATCGCTGCGATCAACCCGCCGTAGAAGACACCAGCAGACCGCGCAAACGAGAGCAGGTCGGCTGTCGACGCGCGAAATTGATTGAAATCGGTGACGAGGAGCAGCAGTTTCGCGCCGACGAGCGCGGCGATGATGATGTAAATGCCGAGGTCGAGTACGCGGTTGGGGTCGAGTCCCCACCTGCGCGCCCGCACCCTGGCAAACTGAAGGCCGAGCAAATAGGAGGCAGCGAGCAGGACGCCATACGTGTAAATGGTGATCGGTCCGATGCTAAACAACTCGGGATACATGACGGCTGCCTGCCCCCAACAGGTCGAGAATCATCAACGCAACGCCGACCGTGATTGCCGCGTCGGCCACATTGAATGCCCAGAAGTGCCAGCCTGACCAGTACAAATCGACGAAGTCGACGACATAGCCTTCGGTGACGCGGTCGATCAGGTTTCCGGCCGCTCCACCGAGAATCAGCGCGAGCCCGATCCGCGCCAGCCATTGATTGGCTGGCAGCGTCGCCGCGTACATCGCGAGCGCCGCCAGGGCGCCGATGGCGATACACGCGAGGATGACCGTCTTGAACGGAAAGTCCGTCGAATTCATGAATCCGAACGCGGTCCCGGTGTTATGCACGCGCGTCAGGTCGAAGAAGCCGGGAATGACCGTGATGCTTTCGTTGAGCGCGATCTCGCGCCGCACGATCGCCTTCACGATCTGATCGAGCACGACGACGGCCAGCGCGATCCAGAGATCGACTTGCCTCGAGTATCGAGCCACGCGTCAGGAATTCACCGGCTCGGCGAGCGCGTCGACACAGCGGTCGCAGATGCCTGACCAGTCGGGCTCGGTTCTGACCGACGGTACATATCGCCAGCAACGCTCACACTTGACCCCACGCGCCTTGCCGACATCGACGCGCACCTGGTCGGCGCCCTCTGCTTCTCCAAGATTGAGCGTCAGGTCCGACACGATGAAGAGTGTCGGCAGTTGATCGCGGTACTCCTCGAGCAACGCGGCAATCGGACCTGTAGCCGTCAACGTGACGCTGGCGCCGAGGGAGTTGCCGATGACCTTGTTCTTCCGTTTGTCCTCGAGCGCCGCGTTCACCTGATCGCGCACCTCCATCAACCGGTCCCACACCGCGACGACGTCAGGCGCGAGCAGGTGATCGACGTTCGGGAACGCTTCTAGATGGATGGACTCAGAACGCGGACCGGGCATGTGCCGCCACAGATCGTCCGCCGTTACGGGCAGAATCGGCGCGAGAAGGCGAGCCAGGCCGTCGCAGATCATATACATGGCCGTTTGTGTCGAGCGCCGCTCGCGGGAACGCGCACCGAGCGTGTACATCCGATCCTTCGTCACATCCACATAGAAGGCGCTCAGGTCGATCGTGGCGAGCATGTTCAGCGTCTGAGTGACGGTGGAGAAGTCGTATGTCTCGTACGCATCACGTGCGCGCTTCGCGGCAGCCGCAAATCTGGCCAGCGCATAGCGATCGAGTGCATCGAGTTTGGTGATCGGCACGCTGTCCACTGCCGGGTCGAAGTCGTACAGATTCGCGACGAGAATCCGGCAGGTGTTCCGCAGCTTCCGGTAGCTGTCAACGACGCGCGTCAGAATCTCTTTGCTGACGCGAAGCTCTTCGGTGAACTCGGTCGAGCCGACCCACAACCGGATGATCTCGGCGCCGCTTTCCTTGATGACCTCCTGCGGCGAGATGGCGTTGCCGACCGACTTCGACATCTTCCGGCCTTCAAGGTCGATGAGGAAGCCGTGGGTCAGGACCTCCCGATACGGCGGCCGTCCTCGCGTAGCAAGCGCCACGAGCAGCGAGCTTTGAAACCAGCCGCGATGCTGATCGCTGCCTTCGAGGTACATGTCTGCAGGCCACCCTAGTTCGGGCGATCGGGCGAGCACGGCCTCATGACTGGAGCCGGAGTCGAACCAGACGTCGAGGATGTCGCGTTCGCGCTCGAATGATGTGCCTCCACACGACGGGCACGCGAACCCTTCCGGCAGGAATTCCTCGATCGGTCGTTCGTACCACGCATCCGCGTTGTAGCGTTCGAACACGTCCGCGGCCTTTTCGACCAGTGGCGTCGTAAGGATCGCTTCGCCGCATGCAGTGCAGTCGACGGCCGGAATCGGCACACCCCAGACACGCTGCCGCGAGATGCACCAGTCCGGCCGATTGCTGACCATATTGAAGATGCGATCCCGACCCCAGGTGGGAATCCATTTCACTTGGTGATCGATGCCGTACTGCGCGGCTTCCCGAAGCGTGCGGCTCTTCTCGTCCGCGCCTGTAATTGCCGGTTCTCCGTCCAGCCGCACGAACCACTGCGAGGTGGCCAGAAAGATGACGGGATTGTGACACCGCCAGCAGTGTGGGTACTGATGCTCGAACACTTCGCGATGCCATAACCGGCCGCGAACCGCCAGCGCTTCCTCCACCTTTGGATTCGCATCGAACACGCGCTGTCCGCCGAACAGGCCGACGGTCTCGAGAAAATGCCCGCCGGCATCCACCGGTGCGTAGATCTCGAGACCGTACTTTCTCCCCGTCAGGAAATCGTCCGCGCCATGACCGGGCGCCGTGTGCACCGCTCCCGTGCCCGCATCGAGGGTGACATAGTCCCCGAGCACGCCAACCGAATCGCGCTCATAGAGCGGATGCCGGAAATTGATGCCCTCGAGCTGTGCGCCTTTCAACCTGGCGATCGGCTGCCCAAATGGACGGCCGACAATGCTGCTCACCGATTCTGCCAGCTGCTCGGCGACGATGACCGCACGGCCGCCAGCGTCGTACGCGCCGTAGTCGTACTCCGGATGGAACGCGATCGCCAGGTTCGACGGAATCGTCCATGGCGTCGTCGTCCAGACGAGCACCGAGACATCGCGTCCTTTCAGCGCTGGTGCCCGGGCGGCCAGGTCGGTGGCACTGGCGGTGGCGAGCGGAAATTCGACATAGATCGACGGTGAAGAGTGGTCTTCGTACTCGACTTCCGCTTCCGCAAGCGCAGTGCGGCAGTGGATGCACCAGTGGACCGGCTTCTTCCCTTTGTAGACAAGATTCCGCTCGACAAACTTGCCGAGCGCGCGGGCGATATCCGCCTGATACCGCGGGTTCATCGTCACGTAGTAGTGGTCCCAGTCGCCGAACACCATTAGACGCTTGAATTCGGCCGTCATCACGTCGATGTAGCGGCCGGCATAGTCGCGGCAGGCGCGGCGGATGTCGACAACCGACATGTTCCGCTTTTTCGGCCCCAGCTCTCGATCGACCTTCAGCTCAATTGGGAGTCCGTGACAGTCGTACCCGGGCGTGTACGGCACATCGAACCCTGCCATCGTGCGTGACTTGATGACGATGTCTTTGAGGATCTTGTTGAGCGCGGTCCCGAGATGGATTTGCGCGTTGGCGTACGGCGGCCCGTCGTGGAAGACAAACTTCGGCGCGCCGTTCCGCTTCTCGCGAATCCGGCCGTAGAGGTTCATCGCGTCCCACCGCGCAATCGCCTCCGGCTCGGCCGTCTGCAGATTGGCTTTCATCGGAAAACCCGTGCGAGGCAGGTTTACCGTGTCTTTCCACTCGGGCATGCGATCAAATTGTATCGCGATGCGGCGACCTATAATGCCAGCGTGGATGCGCGACGCCAAGCATCACAGGGACAAGTACACGAAGAAGTGCTCGATAACGGACTGCGTGTGCTCGTACAGGAAGTGCGCACGGCGCCGCTCGCGTCGGTGTGGTGCTGGTATCGCGTTGGCTCGAAGAACGAAGGTCCGGGACTGACCGGTGTCTCGCACTGGGTCGAGCACATGAACTTCAAAGGCACGACCAACATTCCGCGCGACAAGGTCAAAGGCATCATCGAACAGTTCGGTGGCTACTGGAACGGCTATACCTGGATCGATCAAACGACGTACACGGAAACCGCGACCCGCGATGTCCTCGATCGGATGCTCTTCATCGAAGCCGAGCGGATGGCAAATTGTCTGTACGACCCGGCGGACTGTGAGTCCGAACGAACGGTCATCATCTCCGAGTTGCAGGGCGGCGAGAACGATCCGGATCAGCTGCTCGATCAGGAGTTGACCGCCACGGCGTTTCGCGCGCATCCCTACGGACATCCAACGATCGGCTGGCTGGGCGACCTGCAGACGATGACGCGCGACGATCTGTACGGTTATTACCGTCGGCATTACGTGCCGAACAACGCGACGCTGGTCGTCGTCGGCGACGTGGATCGTGATGACGCGATGCGGCGAGCAGTTCGTCACTTCGGTTCCATTCAGCCCCGCGACCTCGCCAAGGTTCCGCCGACCCGAGAGCCCGAACAACTCGGCGAACGGCGCGTGACGGTGTCACGGCAGGGGACGACGGCGTACTTGAAAGTCGGGTACCACGCACCGTCGATTCTCGATGACGACTTTTTTCCGATGCTCGTTCTGGACGCCGTGCTGACGGGTGCCAAAGGGGTGAATCTGTGGGCAAGTTTCCGTACCCCTGCTCCTCAACGAAGTGCCCGGCTATACCGTGCGTTGGTGGACGGAGGGTTCGCATCCGCGGTCAATGGAGGGCTGGTGCCGACGCACGAGCCGTTTCTCTATACGATTTCGGTGACCGCCACCGAGGGGATGTCTCTGAGCGTCGTAGAAGAGACAACGCTCGCGCAGCTTGACGCCGTTCGGCGTCACGGCATTACCGAGCAGGAGCTCCAGAAGGCGAAAAATCAGCTTCGCGCGCGCCTCGTGTTCGAAGGCGACTCCATCTCGAACATTGCGCACCAGTTGGGGTACTTCGAAACGATTGCAAGCTGGCGTCTGGTACCGTCGCTTGCCGCGAGAGTCGACGGCGTCACCCTGCAGCAGGTTGGTGAGGCAGCGGCGTCGCGTTTGAAGAGCACGAACCGAACGATCGGCTGGTTCGATCCGCAGCCTTCAACGGACGAAGAAGCGCCAGCCGTGGGTGAGGGCGCGGGCGCCGGCCCGGCCTCCGAGCGCGCGCGATGACCACGCTGGAACAACGCGGTCTGGCACCCGTTCGAGCCGTTCTCGACAACGGCGTTCGCGTCATCGCGAAACATTCCGCCGCCACACCCGCCGTGACGATCCATGCGTCGTTCGAAGCGGGAACGGTATTTGATCCCCCGCACGAGTCCGGTGTCGCGCACTTCGTCTCACGCACGATCGATCGCGGCACCACATCGCATACAGCGGATGAGATCGCGGAACGGCTCGACTATCGCGGGGTCTCACTGGCGATTACGGTGAACCGGCACGCGCTCTCGCTTGTCTGCACGTGCCTGATGGAAGACCTCGATCCAATTCTTGCCACGCTCGCCGACATCGTCATGCATCCGGCGTTTCCCGATCGCGAGGTGGAAACGCGCCGGGGCGAGATGGTCACGATGATTCGCCAGGATGAAGACAATCCAGCGGCGATGGCGGCGGAAGGACTCCTGTCGCTGTTGTACGGGCCGGGTCATCCTTACGGCCGGCGTCCGCGCGGCACTGTGGAGACCGTCGAACAGATCAGCCGTTCGTCGCTGCAGGGATTCCACGCTGCGCGGTTTACCCCCGATTCGTTGTCGCTCGCGATGGTCGGCGACCTCGATGCGGAACGAGGCATCGAATCCGCCGGTCGTGCGTTCGCCGGGTGGAAAGCGACGGCAGCAGCACGGCCGCAGTTTCCGCCGATCGAGCCTGCGCGTGAGCGACAGGTGCGCGTCATCCCGATGATGAACAAGGCTCAGGCCGATATCGCCTGCGGATTCACGACCATCACTCGATCCGATTCGGCGTTCTACGCATACTGGTTGATGAACAACATTCTCGGCGAGTACTCGATTGGCGGTCGCCTTGGCGACAGCATCCGCGAACGTCAGGGGATGGCGTATTACGTGTTCAGCGCGCTTGACGCGAACGTCATACCTGGACCGCTTCTCATTCGTGCCGGCGTCAACCCTGCCAACGTGGATCGCGCGGTTGCGTCCATTGACGAGGAGATCGCGCGCATGGCTGCCGAGGGACCGACCGAGCGCGAGCTCACCGAGTCGCGCCAGTTCCTGATTGGTTCGCTGCCGCGTCGCCTCGAGACGAACGTCGGGATTGCGAATTTCCTGCAGATGGTTGAGTTCTTCGACCTCGGGATGGACTACGACCTCCGAGTACCTGATCTGCTCGCGCGCGTCACGCGTGACGATGTGCACGCCGCGGCGCGAGCGGTGCTCGATCCATCACGAGCTGCGGTCGTCGTTGCAGGGCCGTATACCGGAACACCCTAACCTGGAGGCCACTGCATCGGCCGGCCTGCCAGCAGATGCAGGTGGATGTGGAAGACCGATTGCCCTGCTTCGCTGTTGCAGTTGAACACCGTCCGGTACCCGCGTTCTGCGAAGCCGTGCTCTTTGGCCAGTGCTGCGGCCGCGCGGAACATCGATCCGACCAGTGCATCGTTGGCCGGCGTGAGGTCGTTGATCGTCGCGATGTGCTGACGCGGCATGATGAGCACATGCAACGGTGCCTGCGGGTTGATGTCCTTGATCGCAACCAGGTCGTTGTCCCGATAGGCAATGGCGCCCGTGATCTCGCCCGCGATGATCCTGCAGAAGAGGCAGTCGGTCATGGTTTCTGAATGATAGCCGTGCGGGCGATGCCCTGAAGATCGTCGCGTATATGATCGAGGCGCAGTGCGCGGCGCGCGCCGATGAGTCGCCGCACATCGTCTTCCTGACCGTAGCCGAACTCCATCACGAACCAGCCGCCTGACGTCAGCTTTTCGACCGCGGCATCCAGGACTCCCGCGACATCGCGTAATCCGTCGGGGCCGCCGAAGAGCGCCACATCCGGCTCGTGCCGCACGTCGCGCGCGAGCGCCGGCTTGTCGCGGTCGCGGACGTATGGCGGATTCGCGACAATCAGATCGAAGGTGCCGGGAACATCGTCGAGGTACGACGTCTTGATAAAGCTGACGCGCGTCCCGACGCCATGCTGCTCCGCATTCTGTTTCGCGACGCCGAGCGCATCAGACGAGAGATCGGTGCCCGTCACGTCGGCGGCGGGTACCTCTGCGGCAAGCGTCACAGCCAGAATGCCGCTGCCGGTGCCGATATCCGCGATTCGGGGTCGTACGAATGCGCCAAGCAGCACAAGCGCCTCGTCGATGATGAATTCCGTTTCCGGCCTCGGGATTAGCACCGCCGACGTGACAAGAAACGATCGTCCCCAGAATTCACGCGACCCGACGATGTAGGCTGTCGGCTCGCCGTGCTCGCGTCGCGTAATCCACTGTGAGAACTGTGGTTCAAGAGCGGGCGGTTCCAGCTGGCGGAGGTTCTGCAGTAGCGTCGCCCTATCCCACTCGAGGATCGTCCTGGCGTACAGGTCCACATCGACGGCGGCGTCGTCGGGCCGGATGCCCGCGGCGACGAGCCGCGCCCGCGCGCGTGCCAGCACCTCGGCCAACATTCAGACCGTTGTGGCTTCTTTGAGCTTTTCGGCGTTGTAGAACGTGGTGAGCTGATCGATGAGCTCGCCGGGGTCGCCCTCGAGCACGTCATGCAGACGGTGCGTCGTGAAGTTGATCCGATGGTCGGTGATGCGGCTCTGCGGAAAGTTGTAGGTCCGGATCTTTTCGGACCGCTCGCCAGTGCCGACCTGCCCGCGGCGCTCCTTCGCCAGCGCTTCTTGCTGCTTGCGCATTTCCATCTCGTAGAGCCGTGCCCGGAGCACCTTCATCGCCTTCGCGCGGTTTTTGATCTGAGACTTCTCATCCTGCTGCGATACGACGACGCCAGTCGGGATGTGGGTAAGTCGGACCGCCGAGTACGTGGTGTTGACACTCTGGCCGCCGGGACCGCTCGAACAGAACGTATCGATGCGGAGATCCTTCTCGTTGATCTGGATATCCACTTCCTCGGCCTCCGGAAGCACCGCCACCGTTGCCGTTGATGTGTGGATGCGGCCGCTTGCTTCGGTCGCGGGCACGCGCTGCACGCGATGAACGCCACTTTCGTACTTCAGCCTGCTGTAGACGCCGCGGCCCTCGACCGAGGCAATCACTTCCTTGAGACCGCCGGTTCCACTTTCGTTCGACGACATGACCTCGATGCGCCAACCCTGCCGCTCCGCGTATCGGCCGTACATGCGGAAGAGGTCGGCGGCAAAGAGCGCCGCCTCGTCACCACCGGTTCCGGCCCGGATTTCAAGAATGACGTTTTTTTCGTCGTTGGGATCCTTGGGAATCAGCAGGATCTTGAGCTCCTGCAGCAGCGTGTCGCGCCGGCTTTCGAGTGTCTTCAGCTCTTCGCGCGCGAGCTCCCGCATCTCCGCGTCATTGCCGTTGACGAGCTCCTCGGAGCCCTTGATGTCCTCCTCGACGCCTTTGTATTCGCGAAACTTCTGCACGAGCGGCTCGAGCTCCGACAGCGTCTTGGCGGAGCGGCGATATTCGGCTGCGTCCGCCTGCACCTCCGCCGTGCCGAGCTTCGTCATCAGCTCGTCGTACTTGTTCTCAACGTTGAGAAGTTTGTCGAACATTGCTCTCCGCGCCGGCCAAAGTCGGCCCCTACGTAGTGGCCGGCGTTAACCGGCCCAACCCCCCGAAACCGGCGGCATGAACGCCACCTCGTCGCCGTCATGCACCTCCGCGGTCATCCGGGCGTATTCCGCGTTTACCGCCACCGACATCGTCTTCTCGTACTCACGCAGCTGGGGCCACTCGAGCACGAGGTCGTCCCATACGTGCCGCGCGGTCGCGTGAGGCGGCACTTCGCGGATCAGCTCGCCGGTGCCCGCCAGATCGCGCAGTCGCGCAAACAGCCGCACGGTTACGCGCATGCCGTGCGGTACGCCTTCTCGCGTGCCGCTCGATCGTCCGGATCGGCCGTTGCGCCTTCCAGCCAAACGTCGCCGCCGTCGAAATGCTCGCGCTTCCAGATCGGCACGATCTGCTTGACGCGCTCGATCGTGTATCGGCACGCCGCGAACGCATCTGCCCGGTGGGCCGATGCCGCCGCAATCACGATGCTTGCCTCCCCAATCTCCAGCCGGCCGAGGCGGTGATGGACGGCAACGCGAGCGCCGGGCCAGAGCTCCCGCGCCTCGTCGACGATACGCTGCAGCGCGCGGACGGCGAGCGGTTCGTACGCCTCGTACTCGAGGAACTGTACTTGCCGGCCCTGGTTGTGATCCCTCACCAGGCCCGCGAATGTCACCACGGCACCGTCACCCTTCGCCTCGACCAGCGCGGCGAGTGCGTCGGACTCGAGAGGCTCCGAGGTGACGGCAACCTGCGGCACCGGCATGTATGCAGTTTACAGCCGGCCGGCCCTATCACTATCGAGACGCCAGAAGTGGTTGATCGGTCCCGACCCGGCGCCAAGCCGCGGCGCGTGGCGGATTGCACCGGCGACATAGGCCTGCACCAGAGGTACTGCCTCGTGGAGGGATCGTCCGAGAGCCAGGTGCGCTGCGATCCCGGCGGAGAAGGCACAGCCCGTCCCGTGCGTATGGCGCGCGGCGATGCGCTCCGACGTGTATTCGGTGAAGACCTCGCCGTCGTACACGAGATCCACGATGAGATCGGATATTCCCGCCGAAGGCTGATTCCAGGCTTGCGGGGTGTGACCGCCAGTGATGACCACATGGACGGGCCCGAGCGCGAACAGGCGTCGGGCAGCCTCACGCCGGTCCTGTTCACTGCGGATGGATACGCCGGAGAGCAGTTCGGCTTCCGGAATATTCGGCGTCACCGCGTGGGCGCGACGAAGGAGTTCCTTCTTGAGCGCCAGCACGCCTTCATCGTCGAGCAGCAGGTCGCCACTCGACGAGACGATCACCGGATCCACGACAAGATATGGAAGTTCGAGGTCCTGCGCTGCCGCCGCCACCGCTTCCACGATGGCGGCGTTGGCGAGCATGCCGGTTTTGGCGGCGTGCGCACCGAAATCCGACATGACGGCTTCGAGCTGTGCCGTCACCAGATCCGCCTGCATCGGTTCCGCGCGCATGACGCCGGTCGTGTTCTGCGCGGTGACAGCCGTGATGGCGCTGACGCCGTAGACACCGTGTGCGGCAAACGTCTTCAGGTCGGCCTGAATACCGGCTCCGGCGCCTGAATCGCTGCCGGCGATGGTAAGCGCAATGCGCACGGCTATCGGCCGAGGACGAGTAAGTAATGGAAGGGGAGGGTTTCGCGCCGCAGCACGCGCAGGCCCGCGGCGCGGGCATCCGCTTCGACCGCGCTGCTGTCCACTCGAACGCCTTCATTCGGCGCAGGTCCGGGTCCGCCCTGTCCGGGTTTGTAGTTCACCACGCCAATGCGGCCGTTCGGCTTCAATGCAGCAGCGAGGTTTCGGAGAAACGGGACGCGATCATCGACGTCGACCTCGTGGTACATGTCGACCATGAGAATCGCGTCGAGCGTGCGAACGGGTAGATTGGGATCGGTATTCGTCCCCTGACGTGTCTCGACGTTTTTCAGTCCCTCGCGGCTGACTCGGCGGCGCGTCGCCTCGAGCATCTGACGTTGAACGTCCTCCGCATACACGAGGCCGTTGGGTCCGACGCGCCGCGCGAGCCGGATCGTGAACCAACCGGAGCCGATACCGATATCGGCGACCTTCGAGCCTTCCGCGATGCCGAGCGCGTCCATGATCTGTTCGGGCTTTTGCCAGTCGTCGCGGTCGGGACTTTCGAGCAGTCCGAGATTTTCGGGGGGAAAGAGATGGCCTGTGCGCTGTTCGGTGGGACGGCTCTGAGGGCCTGCCCCTACACATACCGGAAACAAGACGACGCCCACGAAGACGAGACGCGCGATCATTTCGCTCTTTCCTTCCCGGGCACGCCGGGTTCAGTCATCGCTTCCACCGACAGAATCTCGTCCAATCGCGCAGGTTTAATGAGGCCGTGCTCGAGAACGATCTCGCGAATCGGTATGCCGGTAAGCACCGATTCTTTGGCAATCTCCGCGGTCTTCGCGTAGCCGAGATATGGACTGAGCGCGGTGGCGACCGCCGTGCTCCGATCGAGCAGCTCGCGACACCTCGCAGCATCGGCCTGAATGCCTTCGACGCAGAGCATTTCGAGCGTGCTCATGGCATTGGCCACAATCGTCGACGCGTGAAGTGCGTTCCAGGCGATGACAGGCATCATCACGTTGAGCTCGAGTTGGCCTGCTTCACTCGCGGCGCATACCGTCGCATCACATCCGAATACCTGATAGCAGACCTGATTGACCATTTCGGCGATCGAAGGATTCACCTTGCCCGGCATGATCGAAGAGCCCGGTTGAACCGCCGGCAGCACGATCTCGGCGAGGCCCGCGCGAGGACCGCTGCTCAGAAGCCGTAAATCGCTTGACACCTTCGAGAGCTCCACGGCCAGGCGCCGAATCGCGCCCGAGTACGCAACCACATCGCCCATGCTCTGCGTCACGCGAAAACGATTCGCAGCCGGTACCAGGTCCACTGCGAGGGTGCGCGACAGGTTCGAGACCACGAGGCGGGTATAGTCGTCGCCGGCATTGAGTCCGGTGCCAACGGCCGTGGCTCCGAGGTTGAGCTCCCGCAGTTGTTCCGCCGCGTGCTCCACGTCATCGACGCCCCGCTCGATGCATGCGGCGTAGCCGCCGAACTCCTGACCGAGCGTCATCGGCACGGCATCCTGCAGATGCGTGCGCCCCACCTTGAGCACATGGGCGAACGCATCCGCCTTTTCACGCAGCGCCGAGGCCAGTCCGCGCCCGGCGTCCACCAGAGGCCGCATCCTGATCAGCAGCGCGAGGCGCGTCGCCGTCGGAAACACGTCGTTGGTCGACTGTCCCATGTTGACGTGATCGTTCGGATGGACCAGTGAGTAGTCGCCTCGCGCGCCGCCGAGAATCTCGGCGGCGCGATTGGCGACCACCTCGTTGGTGTTCATGTTGTGCGAGGTGCCTGCGCCGGCCTGATAGACGTCCACGACGAATTGATCGCGGAGGGCACCGCGGCGAATTTCGTCGCAAGCCTGGACAATCGCACGCGCCACGCGCGCATCGAGCCGGTCGAGCGCTTCGTTCGCTTCGGCGGCGGCGCGCTTGATGAGAACCGTCGCGACGACGAGATCTACAGGAGCCCGCAGGTCACTGATGTGGAAGTTCTCCACGGCTCTTGCGGTCTGGATGCCGTAGTACGCGTCGGCGGGAACCTCGAACTCACCGAGAGGATCGCGCTCGGTTCGAAACTGCATGGGATCCGACGCTCAAATTATACTTGGCGGGTATGCTTCCTCAGTTTTTCGACAGCGTGCTCTCGCTGGTGGTGAAGACCTCCACCGATCTGCCTCCCGACGTTCGTGCGGCGATGAAAACGGCCATTGCGGAGGAGCCGCCGGCGACGCAATCGGGGCAGGCCCTCGCAATCATCGCGGAGAACATCGACCTCGCCGAGGAGTGTGAAGGCGCCATTTGCCAGGACACCGGCATGCCCACCTTCGAGGTGAAGACGCCGGTCGGCGCCAACCAGATCGAGATGCGGAAACAGATTCTCGATGCGGTGGCCGAAGCGACGCGACGCGGGAAGCTCAGGCCCAATTCGGTCGACTCGATCAGTGGCGAAAACTCAGGTAACAACCTCGGTGCCGGCACCCCGATCATTCACTTCGAACAGTGGGCACGCGACGACATCGAGGTGAAGCTGATTCTCAAGGGCGGCGGCTGCGAAAACATGAACGCGCAGTACTCGCTGCCGACAGAGCTGCCGAATCTGGGGCGCGCCGATCGCACGCTCGAGGGTGTGCGCAAGTGCATCCTGCACGCCGTGTGGAACGCGCAGGGTAAAGGATGCGCGCCGGGTGCCGTCGGCGTGTGCATCGGTGGCGATCGGACGTCGGGGTACGTTCACGCGAAGGAGCAGTTGTTCCGGACGCTCGACGACCTAAATCCGGACTCACGGCTGGCGGAGCTCGAAGCGTCGATCATGGGCGAAGTGAACAAGCTCGGTATCGGCACGATGGGATTTGGCGGGCGCGTCTCGCTGATTGGTTGCAAGGTCGGCGTGCAGAACCGCCTTCCTGCCAGCTTTTTCGTGTCCGTCGCGTACGACTGCTGGGCGTTCCGTCGGCTCGGCGTGGTGCTCGATGCCAAAACCGGCGCGATTTCGAAATGGCTCTATCGCGATCCGGCAAACCCGATCATCCACATGGCCGATCAGGCAGGTTTCCAGCGGACCGGTCGCGAAGTCGTCCTGCACTCTCCGCTCACCGAGGAGCAGGTTCGATCTCTGAAGGTGGGTGACGTGGTCCTTGTCTCGGGCCGCGCGTATACCGGCCGTGATGCCGTGCACGCGTATCTGATGAAACACGATCCACCGGTCGATATGAATGGCGCCGTCCTCTACCATTGCGGCCCGGTGGTCGTGAAGGAAGCGAGCGGCTGGAAGGTGACGGCCGCCGGTCCGACGACCAGCATCCGTGAGGAGCCCTATCAAGCCGATGTCATCAAGCGCTACGGCGTTCGAGCGATCATCGGCAAAGGTGGAATGGGTGCGAAGACGCTGGCGGCGCTGAACGAGGCCGGCGCCGTCTACCTCAACGCTATCGGCGGCGCGGCTCAGTTTTATGCCCGAACCATTACCAATGTCGACGGCGTCTCACTGACCGAGTTCGGCACGCCAGAAGCGATGTGGCACCTGACAATCAAGGATTTTCCGGCCATTGTCACCATGGACGCGCACGGCAACAGTTTGCATAAGGAAATCGAGCAGGAATCGGCGAAAGAACTCGCAGTCATCGGTGCGTAGCTTGCCGGTTCCGAGACCCGACGTATAATTTTTACGGGGTTTCTCCCCGGGAGAATCGAAACGATGGTGAATGTTTCCCCGACGGCAGCTTCGAAAATCAACGAGCTGCTCACGGAAGAGGGCAAGGCCGGCAGCGGGCTCCGCGTTTTCGTGCAGGGTGGCGGCTGTTCCGGATTCCAGTACGGACTGATGATTGAGGAAAACGGCGGCGTTGGGGACCAGGTGTTCGAATCCAACGGCGTCAAGCTCTTCATCGATCCGGTGAGCATCAGCTACCTGAAGGGTGCCGAAGTGGACTTCGTCGACACCGTGACGGGCGGCGGGTTCACGATCAAGAATCCGAATGCCACATCCACGTGCGGATGCGGCAGCTCCTTTAGCGTCTAACGGGCGCGGACCCAAAAGGTCCGCGCCGCCGTACGTGGGCTTGGGCCTGGCGGGGTACCGATGAACAGCACTCTTCCGGATCTCAGCCGGCTGAAGCGAGACGGCGGTAAACGCTCGAGCAAGCGCGAACAAATCGTCAACGTTTTCCTCCGACAGGAGGGACACCTCAGCGCCGATGATCTCGTCGATCTCATCCGGCGTGACGACCAGCGAATCAGCCGCGCCACCGTCTACCGCACCTTGCAGTGGATGGTCGACGCAGGCATCGCCCGCAAGGTTGATTTCGGCGAGGGCCGATTCCGGTTCGAGCACTCGTACCGTCAGCCGCGTCACTTCCACCTGATCTGCAAGACCTGTCATCAATCGTTCGAATTCCTCAGCTCGGACATTGAAGCGCTCGTCGAAGAAGTGGCCACGGCGCGCAGCTTCAGCCCGTCGCAGAGCGTCGTGCAGATCTACGGTACCTGCGAACAGTGCCGCACCGGCCGCCACGCCACATCCAAGGCCGGCCATACGGACCTGTTGTTCGCGCGCGACGCCCTTCGGATCGCGATCGCGACCGAGCGCAGCGGACTCGAGTTCTATTCGAGAGCCGCGCGCATCGCGCGCGATGCGCGCGGCCGAAAGGTCTTTCAGGATCTCGCGGCGGAAGAGAAGGAGCACCTCGGCAAGCTGGAAGGACGCTATCGCGAACTGCTGACGCGCGACCCGCAGCTCGAGTCGCGCCCGACGTTCCTCTTCTTCAAGGGCGCGGCAAACGGGTTGTTCGCCGAAGGCGCGGATCGCCTCCTCCGCGGCGTCAACGATCAGCAGGCGCTGTTGATCGGCATCCGCTGCGAACGGAATTCGCACCGGTTCTTCAAGAAGTACGGCGAACGCTTCGAGGACTCGGAGGGTAAGCAGATCTTCCTCGAGTTCGCCGACGAGGAGCGCGAACATCTCGATCTTCTGGTCCGTGAGTACCGGGCGCTCGTGAAGCGGCAGGGCCGCAGCCGCAAAGCCGCACCCCGTCACGGGTCATCAGCCTCGCATCGCGCGTCCGCGCGGTGACCCTTCGACGTGCTCAGGGTCATCCCGAGCAAGGTCGAGGGATGATCGTCGACCTCCATCTGCACACCACCGCGTCGGACGGCCGCTGCGCGCCGCATGAACTGGTAGACCGTGCGTTGCGCGCCGGCGTCACCGTGATGGCGGTGACCGACCACGACACGGTTGCGGCCATACCTGAGGTCCAAACCGCGGCGAAGGCGTGCGGCATCGAGGTGATCGCTGGTATCGAAATCACGTCTATCGACGATGGCCGCGACGTGCACCTGCTCGGCTACTTCATCGATCCAGACGATCCCGAATTGACGCTGTTCCTCGCCAAGCAACGTACCCAACGGATCGCACGTGTCGAAGCGCTCGGCGTGCGGCTGGCGCAGCTTGGGATGCCCATCGATATTGCACCGGTACTGATGCAGGCCCACGAACAACGCGGACGTTCGGTGGGACGGCCGCAGATCGCGAGGGCGATGATCGCCGCCGGATACGTCGCTGACACTCGCGAGGCGTTTGATCGCTGGCTGACAACCGGTCGTCCCGCGTTCGTCCCGCGAAGCGGTCCGTCGCCCGGCGAGGTGATCGACATCGTGCATGCCGCCCGCGGTCTCGTGTCGATGGCTCATCCCGGACAGACGGACGTCGATTCGCGTATTTCCGCATACGTGGAAGCCGGCCTTGATGCGATCGAGCTCTTTCACCCGGATCACGACGCAGAGGCGGTCGATCGGTACCGCGACATTGCATTCGGCCTGAACCTGCTCGCAACCGGTGGGTCCGATTTTCATGGTGACGCGGATCACGGATGCGAACCCGGCGCCGTCGCCTTACCGGTGGAGCATTGGATCCCGCTGCGCGATGCCGCCGCGCATGCCTGACCCTTCAGCGCCAGCGATTTGTATCCGTGACGTTCAGAAGGACTATCACGCGCTGCGTCCACTCCGCGTCCGGGAACTCGACGTTCGTGAAGGGGAATCGATCGCCCTGCTTGGATTCGATCGCGCGGCCGCGGAGATATTCGTCAACCTGCTCACTGCCGCGACAGTTCCCGATGCCGGGCGCATCGAGATCCTCGGACGGCCGACGGTCGACATCCAGGATGCTGATACGTGGCTGTCGTCGCTCGACTGCTTCGGTATCGTGAGCGAGCGTCAGGTCATCATTGACAACATGACCGTCGAGGAGAATCTGACGATGCCGCTGACCATGGCGCTGCACGACGTCGATAGCGTTATGCGCGCAAAGGTGGCCGCCCTGGCGGATGAAGTCGGTCTGTCTTCAGATCAGTTGCCACAGCCGATTGCTGCACTCGGGACGGGAGCGCGGCTGCGAGTGCGTCTCGGGCGTGCGCTTGCGCCAGACCCGCGAATTGTGTTGTCGGAACATCCAAACGCGTCACTCGAGGCTGCCGACCTGTCCCGTTTTGCCGACGAGTACGCGCGGCTCGTCAGGCGCCGCGGCATAACGAGCATTGTGCTGACTGCGGACCCGGCGTTCGCGTCAGCGGTAGCGCCGCGAGTTCTCACGCTTCAGCCGGCTACGGGCGAGTTGAAGCCGCTCTCCTCATGGCGCCGTTTGCTGAACCGTTTCTAAGGTCGGCCGTATCGTGGAATGAAGTTTGATGGGATCCCTTCAGGACGGTCCGTCGACCGTCCGCGGAGGTACGGCGACGTGGCGAACGGCACGATTAAACGGTTGGTCCGAGATCGCGGATTCGGGTTCATCCGCGATGATGGCGGCCAGGAGTGGTTCTTTCATCGAAGCTCGGTGAAGGCTGGTGCGTTCGAGGAGTTGAACGAGGGTCAGCGCGTCAGCTTCGACGAAGAGCCATCGGCGAAAGGCCCGCGCGCGGGAAACATCCGCGCCGAAGCCTGAAATCGGGACGCACCTTCCCCCAGCGCTCGCTTTCAGCTCTTGCGAACGGATCAAGGACGACAGTCGTGCGGATGAAGCGAGTGTAGCGGGGAGTGCGCCCGTGCAGATCCCCCGGCCCCTCCGGGGGCCGGGCCCGAGTGCGAGAATCAGCCTTCGATTAGTCGAACGTCACCGGCACGAGGCCCCTTCGTCGATTCCTCGGCCGTGAACTCCACCCGTTGTCCTTCCCGAAGCAGCTCGAACACCGACCCCCGTACGGCGCTGCGGTGGAAGAAGTGTTCGATGCCGCCCTCATCGCGTATGAATCCAAATCCTTTATCGATGAGGAGACGTGCAATAGTCCCGGTCGGCATAGCCGTGTCCTCCGATGCGCGAAAACCTGAGTGAATCTCAGGCGCTTCGAGACCGCTCTATGAGCGGACTTATGAAGCCAATGGAGGAACTGCGGCCCCGACGCGCGCCGACGTAAGCTCGGCAAGTGTAGGAACTGCCGTGATTGAAGTCAAGGAACTGCCCCGGTGCTACCCTCAAGACCTCGATGCGTCCGCCGGTCTTGTCGGTTGTCGTCCCAGCTTTTAACGAAGCCGCACGAATCCTCCGCACTATCAACGACATCCGGGAAGAAATGAACGGGCTGGGCGGCGACACCGAGCTGATTGTGGTCGACGACGGCAGCACTGACGAGACGGCGACGATGGTCAGCGAAGTGGCAAATACCGACTCGCGCGTCAAACTCGTCCGTGCCACACATGCGGGGAAAGGCGCCGCCGTTCGACGGGGGATGGTCGAGGCGCACGGCACCTGGCGGTTCCTGGCGGACGCAGATCTCTCGATGCCGATTTCAGAGCTGAAACGATTTCTGGATGCCGCCGTCCAGGACGGCGACGTCATCGTCGGGTCGCGCGAAGCCGATGGGGCGCGACGAGTCGGCGAGCCCTGGTCCCGTCATGTGATCGGGCGTGTGTTCAATTGGACCGTGAAGGCACTCGTCCTGCGGGGCATCGACGACACGCAATGCGGGTTCAAGCTGTTCAGCGCGCGCGCGGCGCAGGTGCTGTTTCCGCTGCAGCAGCTCGATGGATTTGGCTTCGACGTCGAAATTCTTTTTCTTGCGCGCCGCGCGGGCCTCGTGATTCGCGAGATTCCCATCACCTGGGTGTACGGACGCCAGAGCAAAGTGAACCTGACGTCGGGCGCGCGCGCATTCCTCGATCTGCTCGCCGTCCGCTGGTATCAGCTCAAAGGCGCCTACCCGCCGCGCGCCGAGATGGTTGCGGCGGTCGATCGTCAGAGTTTCTTGTAGTCCTCATATGAGGCCTGCGCGCTTGATCGCCTTATAGCGGTTAACCAGGTCGACGCCGAGCTTTTCCGGCTCTGCATCGACCATGGTGGCATCTCGTGCGGCAAGCCGCACAAAAGCGTCGCGGCGCGCCTGTTCGTAGAGATGCGCGCTGGCGACCTCGATCGCGGCGCTCATCCTGCCGAGCGGCTGCGACATCAGTTCCCGAACGATCCGCTCGCGCACACTTGCCAGGAGTACGAGGTGGCGCGATCGCAGCAGGCGAAGCGCGTGACGCAGCTCCGTGCTGTCCTCGTCGCGGAAATTGGTGATGACGATGACGAGCGCACGCTTCTGCTGCCGGCGAAGCAATCGCTCAGCCGCCTCGATGTAGTCAGAATGCGTCGGCGTTGGCTGGATGCCGTAGAGCACGCCCATGAGAGCGTTCAGGGCGTGCGCGCCTTTTTGTGGCGTGAACGCTCGCTCCTCGCCCGGCGGCGAGCCGAACGTCATCGCGCCCACGGCGTCTCCCTGCTTCAACGCCACATAGGTGAGTAGCATGACCGCGTTCAGCACCTGATCGAAGTGCGTCGTGCCGACAACGCGATCGCGATCGTCGGCGCGCATTCGTCGCCCACAGTCGAGCAGTAGCAAGACACATTGGTCGCGTTCGTCCTGAAATTCACGGACGATTGGCTTATCGAGCCGCAGGGTCGCGCGCCAGTCGATGTGGCGCGTGGAATCGCCGATGCGATAGTCCGAGAGCTGTTTGAAGTCGGTTCCTTCCCCGCGTTGCTGGTACGTCTTGATTCCGATTTCCTGGAGCCGCCGATCCCCGGCCAGCCATGCGTAACGTGCGACCTGTGCGAAATCCGGATATACCCGGCGTACTTCGTGCGTGCCGATCGTTTCGAGCAGCTCGCAAAGTCCCCAGCGCGACCGCACCCGAATATCTGCTGGCGCAAAGGCGATCTCTCCACGGTGCGTGGGAAGCGCCATGTACGTGGCGGTGGTTCGTGTCCCGCCGCGAATCGCCAGACGCATCGGGAGACCTTCCGTGACGAGCGTCGAGTCGGCGTGGTCGTACAGGTTGCAGTGCCACGGCCGCTCTCCGCCCACTTCAATCGCAAGTTCGACTGGTCGCCGGGCGCCGATGGCGAACGCCGCGGGGAGCCGGCGAACCATCTGCGGCGATGCACGCCGCCATGCCGCACGCGACGCTGCGTAGTCCCACAGGCCAACCACCGCGAGTGCCACCAATACGGCCACCGTGACGCGTGCAACGCTCCGTGGATCGAGACCAACCAGCAGCGCGATCAACGCGGCGGCACTGCTTCCCGCAAGCAGCACAATCGTGGTGCGGCCCGGCAGGAGACGCACCGTTCCAACGCTAGACACGCGGCGCCGCGACGGTGTCAATCACGTCAGTCAGCAGTTCGTCTGTCTTCCGCCCCTCGAGCAGCGCGTCGGGAGTGAGTGCCACCCGATGGCGCAGGGCCGGCAGGGCGACGCGCTTGATGTCGTCAGGCGTCACGTAATTCCGATCGTCGAGCAGCGCAGCTGCCCGTCCTCCGCGGACCAGCGCCAACGCGCCCCGCGAACTGGCGCCGAAGGCGAGTCCCGCATAATCGCGTGTTGCACGGGTCAGCCGCACCGCGTAGTCGATCACCTGCGCGTCGATCTGCTGCGTGGCGGCGAGCTGCTGCAGTTTGGCTACGCCTGCGGCGTCGAGACACGGCTTCACCTCCGCAAGCGGCAGTTCGTTGCCGGCCTGCGCAGTGGTCGCGCGGATGACGACGTCGGCCTCTTCGGCGCTCGAGGGATAGCCAATTTGGATCTTGAACAGGAAACGATCGAGCTGCGCTTCCGGCAGCGGATACGTCCCTTCCGTTTCGACTGGATTCTGTGTGGCCACAACCATGAATGGTTGCGGCACCGGAAGTGTCTGTCCTTCGAGCGTGACCTGGTATTCCTGCATCACTTCGAGCAGCGCGCTCTGCGTCTTGGCAGGTGCACGGTTAATCTCGTCGGCCAGCAGAACATGGGTGAAGACGGGTCCACGGACGACGCGCAGTTGTCGCGTCGCGGGATCGAGCACGGCGTGTCCGGTGATATCCGACGGCAGCAGGTCGGGCGTGAACTGTATGCGTGCATGTCCGAGCGACAGCGCCTGGGCCAACGCACGGACGAGCAGCGTCTTGCCCAGGCCGGGCACCCCCTCGATGAGCGCGTGGCCAGAAGCGACCAGCGCAATCAGCACCTGTTCGATCACCGCCGATTGGCCGACCATCGCCTTTCCGATCTCGGCGCGCAGCGCATCGAGCATCGCCGCGGCTTCGCCGATTCCGTTCAGCTGACTAGTTGAATCCATTCGCTATCCCCGTGTTTGTGAGCAAGCGCCGCCTCGCAGTCTCGAGCAGCGCGATGGTGGTCCCGAGTTCCTCCGGCCTCCGCGTGCGTGGGTGATAGATGGCGGATGCGAGCGCCTCGGGATCGAGGTTCGTCAGCCGCGCCAGGGCCTCCGTTCTCGGGTTCGCGGCCAGATGCGCATAGCCGGCAACCCGCCGCCGTGCGGCCTCGTCAAGCGCGCGCACAGCCGCCGCGTGGAGCGAGTCGGCGCCGCCATGATGCAGCGCGAACGAACCAGTGCCACAAATCTGCTCGGCGAGTGATCGGCGTGCAGCAACCGTGGCCGCCGCCCCCGGCCCAAACCTGACAGCGCCGCGCCAGAGCAGCATGGCAACAAGCACCAGCGCGAGCACGACTACGGGTCCCCCACGCTGCCATGTCAAAGCGAGTAGCGACGGGTAGTCGGCTTCAGACAGGAAGTGCACATCGTCTCCCTTCCGCAGGTCCGCCGCTCGTGCAAGAAGCCATGCGTGATCGCCATCGAAGATCGCTCGTTGTTGGAACGGACGCCCGTTCACGAGGGTGAGCGCCCCGCGTCCCACCCGCACACGCGCGACTTGAACGCCGGTGTCCGCCGTTCCGAGCGTCCATTCAGCGGGCTGCCTCGTCCTGATGTCGAAGAACTGATCGTAGAAATCACACAGCCAGTGAACCTGGTCACCCGCAGCGGACGCGCCCTCGCGCCGATTCTCGCGGTACCGACGACAGGGTTCCCGCTCTTTGTCTTGGTCGGCGTTGGCAGCTGACTTGTTGTACTCGTAGCTGATGCCCGACCAGCTCTCGAAGTCGTCCCGCCACGTCACGGATCTATCGATGACGAGCCGCCCTCCGGATTCCACCCATCGCTCGAGTGCGTCGCGCCGCGTTGCGCTGAGGTCCCAGTTCCACGACGAGAGGACGATGACCGACGAAGGCGGTGGCACGACGAGCGTGCGATTGCGGGTGGCACGTGCGCCCAGTTCCTCAACGAAGCGCTGCGCCGCATACGTCGGATTCGTGCGCGCCTCGCCCCGGGCGGGCGTCGGGACGTCGATATCACCCCAGTACGTGTTCGTGCCGATCCAGTACGCGAGCGAGACGAGCGCCAAGACAACAAGGGTGACGATTGCGTGTCTGCCGTAACTCAAGCGCGTGCCTCAACCGAAGCCGCATCAAGCATTGCGAAGCCATCACAGAGGTCGTAGACGAGAGGCGTGTTCGCCGGCTGGTGGGCGTACACCGTGCGCTGCCAGACGCGAACGAGGCGTAATGCGTACGAGTGTCGACGGCCGTCGAGATGGGTTGCCGCCAGCGCGAGACAATCACCTTCGGTAGTCGAGTCTCGAATGGGGACGCGGTGCACGTGAGCAAGACGCGAGAGCAGCCCCCGATACAGCAACGCCAGCGCAGCGCGATGCTCGCCGCGGTCCCAGAGTAAACGCGCCGCCGAACCGATGTCGGATGGAAGAGACTCGGGTCGGATATCAAGGTCCTGAACGTGAGTAGGTGCGACGAATCCATCTGTTGCCGGGGGGCCGCCATGCGCTTGCACGATCCGGTAGATGAAGACGCCGAGGAACCCGGCCGCCAGTGCCGCGGCGAACCAGACGACGACGCGTGCGGCCTGATTGAACCAGCGAAACAGACCCACGATCCATAGGATCCATGCTGGTTGGTCGGTCGGTCTGGGCGCAGCACGATCTTTCCAACGCAGCGTCTTGATTTGGCGAGTCGTCGAGAGATTTGGATCCGCCTTGACCGTGTCGATCGCGCGTCCAACCTCAGCGTCCGTGGGTGCCACGCCCGCCGCGGACCGGTTTTCTGTTTGAGCCGCCAGCGGCGTGACCGCAAACGCAGCGAGCAGCACCCACAGCGCCAGCGACGCCATCACCTCACGCACCGAACGCACGTCGGAACTCCTGCTCGATATCCCAGGCCTCGAGCTCGGCGCGCCGATTCAAGTACATCGCAAAGCCGGCGGCGACATAGAAGGGCTCTATCAGAAAAATTGCCAACGCGTAGCTCATGGGAAACGTGATGCCGAAGAACGTTGTCGCGTCGCCCGCAATGAGCTCGGAGAAATGGGGCGTCATCCCCCTCGGGGCGAGCCAGAAGACGAGCGACAGCAGCGCAGACACGATTGCCAATTCGGCCACGCAAAACGCGTGAGTCATCATTAACGCCGCCCCCTTCGTCTTGTGACGAATCTGGCGCACGCGCACCCGGAATGCGCCAATCGACAGCCCTTCGAGTTGATAAACCGGCTGTGTCAACGAGCGCCACGGCGACAAGCGAAGAATGCTGACCGTGAACAACAGCTGGCGCCACCACACATCACGCTGCGCGCGCCAGACATCACGCGGAGACGTGTGCTGACCAAAAGCTGCACGTGAGAGCACGAAAAGGATCGTGCGATCGAGCCACGGCTTCGACCACCAGAGGACCAGCGCGGGCAGCCAGGGCGCAACGTCGGCGGAGGCCAGTGCGATGCCCATCACGGGAATGGCGGTGAACAGGAAGCAGGGAAAAATGGAACGCGAGGCGTGCTGACACAGGCGCACGCCGAGATCGGATGCTTCGGTTGGCGTTCGCGGACGGAGGCGAACGGCGAGCGCATCAATCTGCATGGCGTCCCTGCAGCACGAAGTACCCGAACACCGATATCCAGCACACGGCCGCCACGCCGTACTTTGCGCCAGGCCCAATCCAGCTCGCGGAAGACCAGAATGCTTCGAGTGCTGCCGCTATCAGCAGCATGCACGTGACCCCGTACACCAGCACCATTGCCTCACGCGACGCCTTCACGAGTGATTGTCGGCGCGTCAGTCGTCCCGGCGACACCAGGGCGTGCCCGATGCGGAGCCCCGCTCCGCCGGCGATGACGATTGCCGTCAGCTCGAAGGCCGAATGGGTGGCGATGAAGGCATAGAACGTCGACGAGAGTCCTTGTGCCGTCAGATACCCTGCGAGCGACCCTGAGAATGCACCGTTGTAAACGAGGAAGAACAGCGTTCCGAGGCCCGCAAAGAGCCCGCCGGCAAAGCACTGAAACGCGACGCTGACGTTGTTCCGAATGTAGTAGCCGAACATTGTCCAGTCTGTGCCCGCATCGCGCGTCCGCCCGATCGATTCGGCGGACGGCGAATACATCGCTTCGAAATCCGAGACGTTGTCGGGGGCGACGACCGACAGGATCATGTCGGGCTGCCGGAATACGATCAGGCCGATAACAATCGCGGGCAGAAGGAAAAGCCCTGCCGCGGCCGCGACGTAGGAACCGTGCGATCGTACGGCGGATGGGAAGTCGATGCTCACGAGTCGGCGAAGACGTTCGACGCCGAACTCGCGCTGCTGATAGATCAACTGATGACCGCGCGCCGTGAGATCGTCGAGACGATCGATCATGTACGTTGGATAGGAGCGGGCCCGCGCAAGCGCCAGATGTTCGCACGCGCGCCGATAGAGCGCGCCGGCTCGCGCGCCGGACGGAGCTTCGGTGAGAGTATTGGCTTTCCGACGCTGCGAGAGTGCATCGAGCAGCGTGTCGAGCTCCGTCCACTCCGGCTGATAGAGCTGCTCGAAGCGTAGAGGAGTCATCATCGCCGGCCAAGCACCCACTGTGCGACCCCGAGGACGCGCGCGGTCACCTCGGGTCCCGACTGCCCCTCATCACCCGACGTCACGGCCGCCAGCGCGGCGAGCTCGTCGAGCCGTTCGGGCGTCAACGTCGGCGCGCGGACGGCCAGCGCGACCAGCGCGGCCTGATCTTCCGGAGCGAGCGGACGCAGCGGCATCAGTGGCGGCCATTCCGCGCTGACGTTTCGTCGATCCGCGCGGCGGTGGTGCACCACCAGCGTCGCCGCCGCGATGTCACCCAAGCGCTTGTTGTCATGGCGGAACAGCATGCTCAGGGTGCCGAATCCGAACCCGAACGGCAGGAAGTCGGCGACGCGCAGGAGGTTTCTCGTCATCGATGCGGCCGCCGTAATCGGCAGGCCGTTGTCCATCACCACCTTCAAGCCAAAGATTCGTTTGCCGGGTGTCGCCGCTCGTGCGCTGAGCTCGAAGAACACCGGGTAAAACCATTCGAGTACGAACAGCAGGACGATCCAGAAGGCCACGCCGATGCCGCCCATGAACCCGGTGACCGTTGCAACGGCGTCGATCACCGCGAGCCGAATGATCCAGTCGACGATGAACGCGTAGTAGCGCGGCGTCAACCCCGCCGGGCGCAGCTCGAGGAGAATGCCCTCGGGCGTCTCGCTCGGGACGACCGTGTCGAGAATGTCGCGCCGGACCCTGCCGTGCTCAGGCTTTGACAACGATGGTGTCGGCGATCTTGTCGTGCAAACACTGACGTTGCTCTCCGAAGATGAAGAGCAGGTCAACCAGACCGTAGAACGGGACGAGCCTGAGCGCGACGTTCGCGACGTTGCGCAACCAGAAAATACGCCCCAGGCTGACAGGCGAGCCGTCCGATCGCACAACCTTGATGTGCAGCAGTTTCTTGGCGATCGACTGACCGTTGCGCAGCACGAAGAGAATAGTCAGCCAGCACCACGCAATACAGCCGATCGCGCCGATGCCGATAGCCGTCAGCATTACCGCATTCAAACTCGGACGGGCATCGGGTCCGGTGCTGGTGATGCCGCTCACAACAAGACCCGCGAAGATCGGCACGCCCACCATCGCGCCAACAATGAGGGAGTCCACGATCGCCGCTGCCAGCCGTGTACCGCGTTCCGCCGGAGTGTTCTCGATACGAGGGTCGACGACGTCAGCGACCACCGCCTGTGGCGGTGCGTACGGGTTCGCCATGCGGAAGCTCCTTGTAATGAGCGGCTTGACTCTTAGTTGATCCGTGGATAACGGTCAATATCGGCTGGGAGAAGGGTCCCGTTTAGCCGGCCAGGGCTGGACGCGGACCGCTACAGCGTCTTGCAAGCACCACTGTGTCACACGGTCGGCCGTCAAGATACACGCACCTCGGGATGCCCCCGACGTGCTGCGACCATCAAAAAGATCGCGCCTTGTTCGTCGACCTCCTTGACGCAGCGCTTCGCTGAGCGGGTTTGACGTGATTTGTGAGGTGAAGAAGATTTGGTGGACCAGACCGGGATCGAACCGGTGACCTCGTGAATGCCATTCACGCGCGCTCCCATCTGCGCCACTGGCCCACTTCAGTGTGACTTTTCATGCTAGCGCAGGGGTCCTGCGGGCGCAACTCGAAGGACGCTCGTCGACTCGCTGCTGAAGTTGCAGCGTTGCTGCGGGAGTTGAACGCACCGATTCCGGTGATCATCGCAACGCGTTCGAGCCACTAGCGACCGACGTGAGGACGCGACCCGCGCTCTTGTCTGACGTCGCGGGTTTCATCGATTTCACGGACGCTCGGTTGCGGACTCGATAAGGCAAGTTTGAGCCGCGGCCACAAAACTGAAATTCTCCTCGCGGTTACGAAATCACCCGCGGCGCGACCAGTCGGTGATCGTCAACGCCCTGCGATCCGCTGCTACTTCAAGAAAAACCGCGTGATTGGTGCGTGGCGTTGTTCTTGCCCACCTGACACCGGCAGCCCCCAACGACAACTATCGCCATGTCAGAAACGAAAAGACCAGTCTCACGACGGCAGTTCTGCGCAGGAGCGTGTCAGGTGGCATCCGGCGCAACGCTCGCCACCTTGTTTTCCGCCTGCGGTGGATCCCCAACGTCGCCCAGTCGCACGGCGTCGACGCTCAATGTCGTCCCCGGGCGCTTCGCGGGTTCCGGAGTGCAGGTCACCGTGGCTGGATCACCGCTCGACAACGTTGGCGGTGCCGCACTCGTGGAGTCGACCGCGGGCGTATTCCTCGTGTCGCGTACCAGCGGCACGGCATTCATGGCCGTGGACGCGATCTGCAGTCACGAGTCGTGCACCGTGACCAGCGCCGACGGCAACGTCTACGTCTGTCCGTGTCACGGCTCGCGCTACAGCCGAACCGGTCAGGTGCTCGAGGGACCTGCGAAAGCCTCACTGCGTCAGTTCGCCACCACCTTCGCGGACGGAGTCGTCACGATCGGCGTCTGACATCGCCGCTGCGATTTCGCACGGGAGTCGATATGTCCCAACTCAACCCGGAAATCGATCATCTGCTTCGCCGCGCCGGTTTCGGCGTCAGTCCCATGGAGGTCGACACCTTCCGCGACATGTCCACGGCTGCCGCGGTGTCGTATCTCGTCGACTACGAAGGCCGTCCCGATGATGTCGATGCGCGCATCGGCCGGGCCGACCACGCGCAGGTGACCTCCAAGGACCTGTTTGCTCCCGACATCGACATCGACGACGCGCGACAGCGCTGGCTGTTCCGCATGGTCCATACGCGCCGGCCGCTGCAGGAAAAGATGGCGCTGTTCTGGCACAACCACTTCGCGACCGCCTACAGCAAGCTCACGAACGACTCCGGTCCGCTGCAGGCGGCGAAGATGCTCGCGTTCAAGCCGGGAGCGCTGCGCGGGCCCCAGGGACAACTCGAACTCATTCGACAGTACGCGCTCGGAAATTTTCGCGACCTCGTGCTGCAGATGGCGATGGATCCCGCCATGCTCGTGTGGCTCGACGGTCAGTTCAACACGAGAACGAAGCCGCAGGAGAACTTCGGCCGCGAGGTGATGGAACTGTTCACCGTCGGTGTCGACTTCTACACCGAAAGCGACGTCTATGCCGCGGCCCGTGTGTTCTCGGGATGGAACCTGCGAGAGTCGCAGGGATACAACCGGACGGACATGAACGCCTATCAGGAGTTCGTCTACAACTCGGGCGAACACGAAACCAGCGACAAGACATTCTCGTTCCCCATCTACAGCAATGGAAGCCACACCATCCCGGCGCGCAGCGAGTCCGCAGGGATGCAGGACGGCGTCGACCTGATCACCGCGCTCGCCGTGCACCCGGAGACCGCGCGCCGGCTGGCTCGAAAGTTCTGGGGCTTCTTCATCAGCGAAATTCAGCAGCCCGATCCGGTCTTTGTCGAGAGCACCGCCGCTGTCTACCTTCAGAGCGGCACTGAGATCAGGCCGGTTGTCCGTCACATCCTGAGCTCGCCGTGGTTCAACGATCCGTCAATGCACTTTGCGCGGTACGCCTGGCCGGCGGAGTACGTCGCGCGTGCAATCAAAGAGGTGGGTTGGCAGAACTTCTCGCTCGACAAGGCGCGAACCCCGCTCGCCGCCATGGGCCAGCTGCTCTTCGAGCCGCCAAACGTTGGCGGATGGCCGCTGGGCGCTGGGTGGTTCTCGACAGGGACGATGCTCGCGCGGACGAACTTCGCGGCGACGCTCGCGGCGAGCCAGAAGGAGAGCCTCGGCGCCGAATTCGAATCTGCAGCTCAAACGCCGCAGGCGCTGTTCCAGGCGATGCTCAGTCGGGTGACGCCAGCGCCATTCGATTCGGTTCCGCAGCAGGCATTGATGTCGTATCTGCAATCGGGAGCGGGGAGCTGGAACTCCGCGCAAGTTACGACCCGCGCGGCGGGTCTTGCGCGTCTTCTCGTCGGCTCCGCCGAGTACCAGCTGGTGTAGACAGGAGTGACCATGCGCGTATCTCGACGAATCTTCATCCGTGACGGCGTTGCGACGGTCACACTCGGTCTTTCCGCTCCCGCGTTCCTGAGCGCAATCGCGCAGGCGCAAGGGATACCCTCGCGTCGCCTCGTCGTCGTGTACCTCGGCGGCGGCAACGACGCGCTGAACACGCTCGTTTCATATCAGGACCCCTCGTACTACAGCCGCCGTCCATCGATCGCCGTGCCGGCAGGGCAGGTGCTGCAGGTCGGTAGCGATGCCGCCGGGCGGGCGCTCGGGCTGCATCCGCGGTTGGGCGGCCTCGTGAACATCTTCAACGAGGGACGCCTCGCGCTCGTGCAGCGAACCGGCTACGCGAACTCGAGTCGTTCTCACTTCGAGGCCGGCGACATCTGGGGAACCGCAAATCCGCAGTCGTACACCGGCTCGGGCTGGCTCGGACGCTATCTCGACACATTGCCTCGACCTGTTGACGCGCTGGCGGCATGGAACACCACGGGCGAAACACCGCGTGCGCTGCTCTCGGGCACCACTGGTGTGCCCGCAATTCCGAGCGCAAGCACGTACACCTATGCAAGCCCGAACCGGGGCTCGGTGGCGTTGGAAGAGCGCGCTGCGGCGCAACTGATGGCGTCGAACCCGGCAAGTGGCAGGCCGCACCTCGCATTCGTGAACAGCACGAGCCGTGGAGCGATCGAAACGCTCGACCGCGTGGCGCAAGCGACCGCGTACACGCCGACCGTCCAGTATCCGAACAACGGCTTCGCGCTGGCGTTGCGAACGGTTGCCGGTGCCATCGTCAAAAGCATCGGGTCGCGCGTCTTCTGGGTGCAGACGGGCGGTTACGACACACACGCACAGCAGGGCCAGGGTGGCGGTGGCGGCTACGCCGCTCTCATGGGCACCCTGGGTGATGGCCTCTGGGCGTTCTACAGCGACATCCGCAACCAGGGCCTCGCCAACGACACGACGGTGATCGTGTACTCCGAGTTCGGCCGCCGGATTTCCGAGAACGGCAGCAACGGAACAGACCACGGAGCTGCGGGTGTGATGATGGCGCTCGGCGGGATGGTACGCGGCGGGCTCTACGGCACTGCCGCCTCTTTGGCCCCTGGCAGTCCGACGCTGGAGAACAACTCTGGCGACGTCCGCTTCGAGACCGACTTCCGATCTGTTTACGCGAAATTGCTCGACCAGTGGCTCGGAGTCAATTCGGTGCCGATACTCAATGGTGACTTCCGAGCCGGCGCGCCGGCAATTTTTTAGGAGCTGACGAGCGTGAAACGACTCTGCGCGATGACGACGTTGTTGTGGACCCTGTCTGCCCCAGCGTTGGCCCAGTCTCCGGAGAACCCAACGTCGACGCCGCAAACGTCTACCCCGGCGGTGACGTTCGGCGTTCTGTCGTTCCTCCAATACGCGGCCGAACTGCATGAAGAGGACGGATACAACGCCTTCGATGTCACCCGCGGATACTTCGACGTTCACGCGCGCCTGACCGATCGCGTTCGCGCCCGGTTTACCCCGGATGTGCGGCCGACGACGGACGCAACGCTCGCGACCAACCTGGCACTGCGCCTGGAATACGCGTACCTGGAAGCCGACGTGACGGACAAGTCCTCCATCGTCTTCGGCATGCACGAGACCCCGTGGCTGACGTTCGAGGAATCCACCGACCGTTACCGCGTGCAAGGTCCGATGTTTGCCGAACGTGAGGGTCTCATTCCAGGGCCAAGCGATGTGGGCGCCAGTTTCTGGACCAGAGGTGAGCGTGCCGAGTTCCACGTAGGCATCTACAACGGCGAGGGCTACGGACGCGCCGAAGAGGACAAGTACAAGAGCGTGCAGGGACGCGCCACGGTGCGCGCCTACGCCGACGCCACCGCCGAAACGTCCGTGCACATATCGGGCTTCTACTCATACGGGTGGTACGCCAGAGACCGTCCGCGCAACTTGGGAATCGTCATGGCGACCTACGAGCAACCTCACGCTGTCGTCACCGCGCAGTATCTATCCGCGACCGACAACCCGTTCGTGGCCAGAGACGTCCAGCGCCGCGGCATGTCGTTCTTCGGTGAGGGGCGAAAGGGACCCACCGGGTGGGCTGGAATCGGTCGCCTGGACCTGTTCGATCCTGATGGGTCGAACGGGACCGACTCACAGCGCCGCTACATGTTCGGCGGCGCCCACTGGAGTCAGTGGGGACGCGGCCGGCTGGGTGTCGTCGTCTCTCTCGAGCAGCTCTATCGCACCGCGAACTCGCAATTGCTCGAGCGCCGGCTGCTCGCGCAGACCCTCATCGAGTTCTAGATCCGCGGGTCCGCCTCGCACTACACCAGGTGCTCGGCGGGACCCGCCCCACGTACGTGCCCGGGTGAAAAAGTACGTGAGTGCCCGGTCGCCGGCGCTGTACTGTTTGGTGGCGAAATTCACCAGACGGGGACACGCGCATGCTGAAGGCGACTGCGGGAAAGCTGCTGCCGACGACCATTACAGGGTCGCTGCCCAGGCCTAGCTGGTACACGGAAAACCTCGGCACACGATCGTTTCTGGACGCGATGGTCACGTCGCGTTTCCGCGAACAGTACGTCGACGCGCTTTCGGTCTATCTCCGGGACCAGGAAGTGGCAGGACTGGACATCGTGACCGACGGCGACTGCCGGTTCGACCAGGACATCGGCGGGCAGAGCTGGACGAGCTATCCACCCCACCACATGACCGGGTTCGAAACACTGCACCCGAAGCTGGCCAGCGCTGGCGCAGGAGGCCTCGCGTTTCCGCGCGGGCACATCCTGCACGATTACCTTGAAGCGCGCGTCATGCCCAAGGTGATCGGTCCGATCGGCCGCGGCGAGATGCAGTACGCGGAGTTGTTCAAAGCCGCCCAGCGGTTGACGACCAGGCCTGTCAAGTTCGGGACGGTCACCCCTGAGCTCGTGGCCTTCGCGGTGCAGGACGAGTACTACAAAGATATTCCGTCCCGAATCATGGCGCTGAGCGACGCCTTCAACGAGGAGCTGCACGACCTGGCCGACGCCGGCTGCCAGGTGATCCAGATGGAGGAGCCGCAGATCCATCTGCTCGCGGCTCGCGGGTATGTCGACAAGGTGATCAACCCCGAGTACATGCTGAAGGTGTTCAACAACACCGTGAAAGGCCTTCGCGGCAAGACCGAGGTGTGGTGCCACACCTGCTGGGGAAATCCGTCACAGCAACGGATGTTCGCGACGGTGCAGTCGTACAAGCCGGCACTCGAGTTGTTGAATCAGGTCGACGCCGATGTCATTACCTTCGAGATGAAGAGCTCGAACGCCATGGACCTCGAAGCGGTGGCGCAGACGATCACGGACAAGAGGGTTTGCATCGGAGTGATCGATCACCACACGTTGCAGGTCGAATCTCCCAACGAGGTCGCGGACCTGATTCGGCGGGCGTTGAAGATGATCCCGGTCGAGCGCCTCGTGATTTCTTCCGACTGCGGCATGGGGCGCGAGGGCATGAGCCGCCGCCACGCGTTTTACAAGATGGTGGCGCTGGTGCAGGGCACCAACATGGTGCGGCAGGAACTGGGGCTGCCGGTGGCGCCGAGCCTGGGCGCCGACCCCAGGTTCTCCCTCATACGCACGACGTAGGACCCGAAGACCTATCCTGTCACGGCACGTCTATATAGTGGGTGCGCGCGCGGCCGATGCGGCCGCGAAGCGCTGGTGTGCCAAAGTGAGCCACTGTCCCAGCTGGTTGGCAGCTTCGTCAGGAGTCGGGCCGTAAAAGGGCATCATGGCCGTCGGCATGCCCGGGCCTCGGCGGAGCTGCGCTCGCCACCTGTTACTGACCCGGGTCACTTCGATTTGGTATGCGCGCCCGCCGATGGTGTGTTCAAAGTGATGAATTTGCACGTCTGGGATGTCTGGTTGGAGTTTAGGAGCGCGGACGATTCTATTCGGCAAGGCGGAGCGATCAAGCGAAGCGACACGCGAAGGGGCTGTCCACATACGGCCCGGCCGCGGATTGCTCGGATCGCATCGGAAAAAAAATTTCGTTGTCCGGTTCTCAACAGCTTTTGCACGTAACGTGCACAGGATTTCCACACTCTTGGGCGGATACAATACAAACTCACCATTCATGCGCCTCGGGCCCGCAGCACTGCTCGCATTCGTGTCGCTGGTGGCGGCCACGCCGGCCTATGCCGCCGCCGATGCGACGCTGTTTCGCGTGTTTTTGCGCGACGGTGCTTCCCTCGTCAGCTACGGTGAGTTCGCCCGGGTCGGCGATCAGGTCGTCTTCTCGATGCCCGTCGGCGGCGCAGCCAACGAGCCGCGGCTGCATGTCATGTCCGTGCCGGCCGCCGAGATCGACTGGCCGCGCACCGAGCGGTATTCTGCATCGGTGCGGGCGCAACGCTACGCGGATACACGGGGCGCCGACGATTTCGAGCGTCTCAGCAACGACATCGCGCGTGTCCTCAACGAGGTGGCGCTCTCGACGGACAAAAACGCCGCCTTGGGCTCGGCGGAGCACGCGCGTGAGACGCTGGCCAACTGGCCGGCCACACACTATGGCTACCGCGAGCGTGATGTCCGGGAGGTCGTGTCGCTGCTCGACGAGGCGATTTCGGATCTTCGCGCGTCGGCAGGGAAAAGCGATTTCAGCCTGGCACTCGTCGCCACTCCGGTGGAGACCGGTTACGAACCGATACTTGGTCCTCCGAGCATCGTTGAGCAGATTGACGCGACGTTCAGGGCGGCGCGCCTGGCATCGACCGTCGCGGATCGCGTATCGCTGCTGCAGGAATCGCTGACACTCGTCGCGGAAGCGGGAGCGGCCCTTTCGCCGTCTGAAGGTGCTCGCCTTCGCCGTCTCGCCGAGGATCAAATTCACGAGGAAGCTGTCGTCGACGAGCGGTACGCAGCGCTGACGCGCCGCCTGCTGACGTCGGCGACCAACGCTGCCGGTCAGGCGCGTATCAGCGACGTCGAGCGCGTCATCAATCGCGTCGCCAAGGAAGATGCGCAGTTAGGTCGGCGCAGGCCGGAGGTCATGCAGGCGCTGGACGCCTCGCTGCAGTTGCAGCTCGATAATGCGCGGCGCCTCCGTCTGCTGCGCGATCGATGGCAGATTCGGCGTACGACCTATCGACAGTACCAGCGCACGATCAACAGCCAACTCCTGCAGCTCGTGAAGATACAGCCGTCACTGGACGCCATCCGCCGTCTAACAGGGCCTCCACCTACGACGCTTGTGACGCTTCGGAGCCGTCTGGCGGGCGGTGCCGATCGGCTGCAGCGGGTGACTGTGCCCGACTACCTCCGCCCGACGCACGAGCTGCTCGTCAGCGCTTGGAGGTTTGCGGAAACGGCGGTCGACATCCGCTACGACGCCGTCTCCTCCGGCAACGTCAACATCGCATTGCAGGCCTCTTCGTCGGCGGCCGGCGCCCTGCTCATGGTGGACAAGGTCCAGCGCGAAATCCGCGCCCTGTTCGAACCGCCGCGTCTTCAGTGATCACACCCCGCACGACCCGACTCGTGCGGGCGGCGGACCTCCGGTCGTTTCGAAGCATCCTGACCGCGCTCGCGACAGAGGGTTCTCCGTTCGACGCTCGCAACCGACTCATCATCGTACCGACCCGCGCCGCAGCGCATCACCTGCTCCGCTCGATTGAAGACCGGCTGCACGGGTTCGTTGCCACGGTGCTTCCCGATATGGTCACGCGAGCGGAGCTGCACGATCGGCTGTTCGAGCGGGTGCCGCAGCACGTGCCGTCGCTCACGCTTCAGGAACGGGAGGCGCTTCTGACCGTTGCCTGCTCGGCGGCCGTCGATGCGGGTGTGAAGCCGCCGTTTCGCATCCGGCCGGGACTTGTTGGCGCGATGCTGGAGTTCTTCGATTCGCTGAAGCGGCATCAGAAGTCGGTGGATGCCTTCGAGCGCCTGGCGCTCGGAAGGTTGGACGGCGGCGCCGAGCACGATCGAGGAGCGGAACGGCTCGTTCGACAGACGCGCTTCCTCGCTGCGGCATTCAGGGAATTCGAAAGACGCGGCCACGAGGCTGGCGGTGCGGACGAACACGTCATCCGCGGACGATTGCTCGACACTGAAGTTGATCGACCGTGGCGACACGTGATCGTGGCCGTGCGCGATCGGGCCGCGGATCGATACGGTCTGTATCCCGTTGACTGGGATCTTCTGGCCCGCCTTCCTGGACTGCAGCGCGTCGATGTGGTGGTGACCGACGGGACGCTCGCGGGATCATTTCACCAGCGGATTCATCAATGGCTTCCGGGCATCGAGGAAGTCCGTGCGGAGCCCGGCGGCTCAGGCCTGCCGCTTCTCGAACTCTGCGGCGTCCCGCCGACGACCTGTGTTGTCGCTCGCGATCGGGAGGACGAGATCAGCGAATTCGCTCGATGGGTCCGCGACGATCTCGCCGTCGAAGATGCGCGTCTCGATCGCACCGCGGTCGTCGTGCGGCAGCGGCTGCCGTACGTCTATGTCGCGCGTGAAGTGTTTCGTGCCACCGGCATCCCGCATCAGATGTTCGACGCGCTTCCGCTCGCCGCCGAACCCTACGCGGCGGTTGTCGACGTCCTGTTCTCGTGTGTCAGCGCGAACTTCGCGCGCAGTCCGTCGGTCTCACTCCTGCGTTCGCCACACCTGCAATTCATCAGCGCTGAAGGCCGAACGCTTCGCCTGGAGGAGGTTGCCTCGCTGGATCGCGCGCTGAGCGACGCCGGCTACCTCGGCGGACTCGATGTTCTCGAACGCCTGCAGGTGGCGTGGCGTGCGGAGGGCGCGCGCGTTTCAAAGGGTGCCGTGGTCGGGCTGTCGGTGTTGGACGCGATCGTGCGCGAACTCGAGCCGCTCCGCGCGAATGCCACGGTCGCCGATCACCTCGATCGCCTCTTGACATTCCTGAGCGAGCACGCAGCGGCGCCTGGCGCCGGCGCGACCGACGATGTGCCCGTTGCCCGTCAGCTTCGCGCGCGTGCCGCTGTTCTCGGTGTGATGCGTGCACTTCGCGACGGGTACCGCCGGTTTGCCTTCGACATGGTGCCGTTCGATCAGGTCGCCGCCATGGTTCGCAGACACATCGAAGTCCACACCTTCTCGCCAAGGACCGGCGAATCGGGTGTGCATCTCGTGGATGCCGACAGCGCGCCGTTTGGGGAGTTCGACTACGTCCAGATCGCCGGTCTCGTGGACGGCGAGTGGCCTGAGAAGCCGCACCGCAACATCTTTTATTCGCCAGCGATCCTCCGGGATCTGGGGTGGCCCGCCGATGCCGATCGGCTCGAGTCGGCGCGCAGCGCTTTCTCGGATCTGCTGCAGCTGCCGCAGAAGCACCTTGTCGTCTCGACGTTCTCTCTCGAGCACGACTCACTCGTCACGCCGTCCGTTCTCCTGGACCAAATAGCCGAACCTCACGAACCCAGAACCATCGAATCGCGAATCCCGAATCGCGAATCCTGGATGAGTCCGAGCGTCGTCTTGTCGGAAGCCGCCCGCTGCTGGGCCGCGTGGCGACTCGAGCGATCTACCGATGCAACGCCAATGGGCCGAACCGATGGACACGTCGCGAACGGATACGCTGTCAGCGCGCTCGAGCGGTATCAGGATTGCCCCTTTCAGTTTTTTGCGTCACACGTACTGCAGCTCGACGAGGCTCCTCAAGACGAACCATCGTTGTCACCGCGAGCCCGTGGCCGATTCATCCATGAGGTATTTCAACGATTTTTCGAGGAGTGGGACGCCCGCGGCGAACGGACCATCACGTCGGAACACGTCGATGGCGCACGGGCGTTGTTCGCGGAGGTGGCGGAACCGCTGCTGGCCACGCTTGCGGAGGCCGACGCGGCACTCGAGCGGACGCGGTTGTTCGGCTCCGCCATTTCGGTCGGTATCGTCGACATCGTTCTGGGGCTTGAAGCGTCGCGTCCGGCCGCGGTCATCGATCGCTGGCTCGAGTACCGCCTCGACGGCCGGTTTTCGCTTGGAAACGGCGATGGTCGCACGGTGCCGCTGCGAGGCGTCGCTGACCGGATCGATCTGCTGAGCGGCCGCCGCCTCCGCATCATTGACTACAAGACCGGGTATCCGCCGCAGCCAAAACGGGCGCTGCAGGTACCGGTGTACGCGTTGTGCGCCCAGGAACGGCTGGCCGAACGGGGCGAAGGCGAGTGGGGCGTCGATGAAGCGGCGTACGTCGCGTTCAGCGGAAAACGGCCGTTCGTATCGGTGATCAACACCCGCAACGGCCCTGATGCCGTGCTCGCGGATGCACGGGTACGTTTGCTCGACGCTGTCGATGGCATCGAGCGAGGAGAGTTTCCTGTGCGGCCGTACGAAATGCGTATCTGTTCGTACTGCGCCTATCCGTCGGTGTGCCGCAAGGACTACGTGGGCGATGAGTAACGTCCTCGATCACGATCCCATCGAATCGCGTATCGATGCGCGGGACCGCGAGGGACGCCTCCACGCGGTGGATCCGCGCTACAACGTCGCGCTCGAAGCGTCGGCTGGAACGGGTAAGACCCGTGTCCTCGTCGATCGGTACATCAATCTGCTGCGCGCCGGCGTCGACCCGTCGAACATTCTTGCGATGACCTTTACCCGCAAGGCGGCGGCGGAGATGCGCGAGCGGATCATCGCGACGCTGCGGGATGCGGCCGCGCGGGGCGAGATCGCCCCTGCGCGCTGGCGTGAGCTCCGCGACCGCACGGACGACATCGCGATCAGCACCATTGATGCGTTCTGCCTCTCGTTGCTGCGGGAGTTTCCGCTCGAAGCCGACCTCGATCCAGGGTTCGACATCGCCGATGAAACCGAGGTCCCACGGCTGATTGACGAGTCACTCGATCGGGCGTTGCGGACGTGCCGCAGCCTGGCTCGCGAAGACGAACATGTTGCGCTCGTGTTCGCGCAGTTGGGTGATCGCCGTGCGCGGCGAGGCCTTGCGGCGCTCCTCAACAGACGGCTGGTGGCGCCGGCGGTCCTTCACAAGTACCTGCAGAGCGGCCCTGGGGATCTCACGGTCGCGGTGGCAACCAATCGCGCGGCTGCCGCGCTCCTCGGCGTGTTCACGGCGATGTCTCGCGGGCTCGACGGCTTTCTCGACACCGGTCCTCCCGAACCGTTGTTCCTGCTGCTTGCACGCGACCTGCGGCGGTTGGAAGAGAACCTTGCCATGGGAACTCCGCTGAATCCGGCAATCGTGCAGGCCACCTACGCACGCGTACGTGAGTACTTTTTGACCGATCAGGGTGAGCCGCGGAAACGGATTCCCTTCACCAAAGCACAATTCGTCTCGGAGCGAGTGTGGGCAGCGCATCGCGACCTCGTCGTCAATCACGCAGCGTCGATCAGGGAAGCTTTCGATCGCTACAAACGTGACCTGAACGTGGTCGTGTCCCGCGGCATTCTCCGCATGTACCGGATTGCCGAGACCGAATACCGCCGCACGCTGGACGCGCACGCCGTGCTCGATTTTGCCGACGTGCTGCAGCGGACGCTCGACCTGCTGCGGCAGATGGACGAATTCGCGCAGAGCCGCTATCGGCTCGAATCGCGGTATCACCACGTGCTCGTCGACGAGTTCCAGGACACGAGCCGCGCGCAATGGGAACTGGTCTCGCTGCTCGTTCAGTCGTGGGGTGAGGGAGCCGGCCTGGCGTCTTCCGGTCCGCTTCCACCCTCAATCTTCATCGTCGGCGATCGCAAGCAGTCGATCTACGCGTTCCGCGATGCCGACGTATCGATTCTCGACGACGCCCGGAGATATATCGAGGCGCTTCGGCCCGAAGGGAACGCACGGCGCACCATTTCGCGGAGCTTCAGGGCGGTTCCGGGGCTGCTCGCATTCGTCAACGACGTCGCGCGCGACGTCACGAAGGTGAACGATCGCCGTGATGCGTTCCGCTATGCGGAAGAGGATCAGTTCCCGGTCGACCCGAACCTCGACGTTCCGTTTTCCCCACTTGGTCTGATCACGGCGGGCAGTCCTGAAGCGTGTGCTGATGCGACCGCCGCCGAAATCGCGCGGCTGCTTGCAGCGCACACCGACGTTCGTGACAAGGCGACCGGCATCGCCCGTCGGATGACGCCGTCAGATGTCGCCATCCTGTTCCGCACCCGTGACTCGCATCGTGAGTACGAGGAGGCGCTCGAACGTCGTGGCATCGGCGCGTACGTCTACAAGGGTCTCGGTTTTTTCGATGCCGATGAAGTCAAGGACGTGCTCGCGCTCCTGTGGTATCTCGCCGACCCGCTGTCCGACCTGCGTGCCGCAGCGCTCGTGCGCTCGCGTTTCGCGCGGCTCTCTGACGAAGGGCTTCGCCGGCTGGCGCCGCATATCGCGGCCGCGATCGGCGGTTCGCCACCCGTGGCGGAGCTCGATGCGGACGACGCGGCCACGCTGAGCCGGTTGCGCGACGCGTCCGCGAGGTGGCGGGACCTGGTCGATCGCGTTCCGCCCGCAGAACTGCTCGATCTCGTGCTCGCCGACTCGGCGTATTTGGTGGAGATGCGAGGACCCCGGTGGCCGCAGGCTCGCGAGAACCTCAAGAAGATTCGCGCGCTGATCCGCCGGATTCAGAACCGCGGTTACGCGACGCTCGGCCGAATCGCCGCGCATCTCGATCGCCTCGCTGTCGGTGATGAATCCAACGCCGTCATCGATGCGATTGACGCCGTCAATCTGATGACCGTGCATGCCGCGAAGGGACTGGAGTTTCCAGTGGTCTTCGTGGTGAACCTTGCGCGTGGAACCGGCGGGTTCCGCGATCCTATTCGCGTGGTCGCGGGCGCAGGGGACGGCGATGTGTCGGTGGCGGTTGGCGACTTCAGATCCGATGCGGACGAGGACGCCGCGGCGAAGGAAGCCGAGGAGAGCAAGCGCCTCCTCTACGTAGCCCTGACGCGTGCGCGCGATCGTTGCTACCTTGGCAGCGTGTTGAAGGACGGCACCCTGCAGCCAGGCCGCGGAAGCCTGGCGGCGGTGCTCCCTCAAACGCTCATCGATCAGTTCGCCGCAACCGGTGACGTCATCGAGTGGCGCGCATCGTCAGGTGTGGCGCATCGGTTTCATGTCGTCCGGGATCCCGGACCCGGGATTCGGGAATCGTTGATTCCGGGTTCACAAGATTCGAACCCCGAACCCCGAATCGCGAATCCCGCCATCGTCACATCCCTCGAGCCACTCGTCGACTCTTCGCCTGCGCGTACCTCAGTCGCTTCCGTGGTGTCGGCAGAACGCGAACGAGACGGAGTCGAATCAACGCCGGCTACATCCGGTCGTCTCGTTGGAACGCTTGTGCATCGGTTGCTTCAACGGATCGGGATCCGGGATCCGAAGTCCGCGATCCAAGATGCGCAATCGCTGCGCGATATCGCAATGCGTTTGGTACGCGCCGATGAAGTTGATGGTCTCGGCGATCTCGAGGCCACCGTCAACGTTGCCTGCGAGGCGTACAAGTCGATCTGCGCCTGCGAGGACGTCCGCGTCCTGTACCAAACCGGTCCCGCGCTGCATGAAGTACCGTTCACGACGTCGATGGACGGGCACATCGTCCGGGGAACCATCGATTGCGTCGTCGAAACCGCCCCCGGCGCATTCACGCTCCTCGAATTCAAGACCGGACGTGAGCGGCCGGAAGATCGTCAGCAGGTCCAACTCTATGTGCAGGCATTGAGGCGGTTATTTCCCGGTGCCTCGATCAATGCGCGGGTCGTTTATGCCGGCGAGTCGGTCCTGGTGGTGTAAAAACGCCGCGAACCGGGCAAATTCGAATAAATCCCAGCTCTTCTGCGCTGCGGCCGATAATTCTGCGTTGCGCCGGCAGATCCCATCTCCTACAATCGCTTTTAGGGGAGTTCACAATATTGGCGATCAACGAGGAGACTCGAGTGGCACTGACGTGTCCGAGCTGCGGGAACGACCAGAACTTTCTGGTGAAGACGCTGCAGATGCACGTCGTCCATTTCGACGAGTCGCGCGTGGAAGTTTCGGAAGAAGGACGTCCCGCCGTTCTGGAAATACTCTGCGACGAGTGCGAGACCGCACTCAATATCGACGAGATCGACGAAGGCCTGCGTAAAGAGTTGTTGCTGACGCTCGGCGCCCGCTAACCCTCCTCGGCTTCCTCGAAGTAGTCGCATTCAGGGCAGACCCACTCACGGAATTTCGAGGTCCGGGTCTGCGCCGTCCCTGGCACGCGATCGATGATCTCGCGTTCACGCAGCTGCATCGTTTCGCCGCACATCGGACATTCTCTTGGGCCCATTGACTTCTCTTCGAGCGGCCCCTATCGTAACAGCAGTTGAATGGCCTGGAACGCGTTCGGTCGTTTCGATGGGCATGCGATCGCGGTGCGTGGCGGCGAGGAGCCGCGTCACGATCGGCGGTGGTTTGCCGATGAAGTCGCGATCGACTTCCCATCGGTCGCACCGGCCATTGAACGAATGCGCAGCGCCTTCGTCACCGAAGAGCATACGAAGACGCTGACCGCCGCCCTCGAGATTTCTCCACGCGAAGCAATCGAAGGCGCGACTGTCCCGCTCGATGTTCCCGTGCGCTGCACGTGCCGCACGTGCGGCGGGCGCGGCGAGACGTGGGCTCAGCCGTGTGGGGCGTGCGCCGGGTCCGGCATCGAACTGATCTATCACCAGGTTCACATCACGACCCCTGCGGGCGTCGAAGACGGAGCTTGCTTCCATTTCTCCGTCGCGGTCAGACACGACCTTTCTACGCGCATCGAACTGCGCGTCCTCGTCAGCCCACCCGCCCGCGGTTAGGTGGAACGGCACGTCGACATCCTCGCCATTCTCTGTACGCTCTGGGGCGCGCTGGCGATGCTGGTGGGCGCCTCGCTGCTGCTGTTGTCCGCCGGAGCGCTCGCGATCCTGTTTGGACCTGACGGTTCTGCGGTTGGGTTTGCGGCAGGGGTAACCGCGACCGCCTTTGCGGTGATGGGCGTCGTCGCGCTCGTCTGGGGCGGCGCGCACGTCGGCGCAAGCGTCCTGCTCCGTCGCCGTCAGCCGGCCGGTCGCGTGCTGACGCTTGGCCTTGCCGTCGTGAACCTGCTGGTGCTGCCGTTCGGGACAGCGCTTGGCGCATACGCGCTCTGGATTCTGCTGACCGACGCCGGACGTCGCCTCTTCGAACCTGTTGCTGTTGTATAAGGCGGACCTGAAGGTCCGCCTCTCCGAGATCCGCGAAACCCTCGCACTTCACGACGATCGTGGAGGCGGACCTTTGGGTCCGCCCCGCGTCAATTAAGATAGTCAAATGGCCGCCACGCTCGAACGCGAAGCTGTGCTCAACGCGCTGCGGGTCGTCAACGATCCCGATCTCCGGCGCGACATCGTATCGCTCGGCTTCGTGAAAGACCTTTCGCTCAAGGACGGTAACGTCTCGTTCACCATCGAGCTGACGACGCCGGCGTGTCCGGTGAAGGATCAGTTGCGCGAACAGGCCACCGCGGCGGTGCGCGCGCTGCCGGGTGTTTCCTCCGTTGATGTGCGGATGACCGCAAATGTGCGTTCCGCTTCGGCGCCCGAGACCGGTCGTCCCCCGCTGCCCGGGGTCAAGAACATCATCGCCGTCGGAGCCGGCAAGGGAGGCGTCGGCAAGACGACGGTTGCCGTAAACCTTGCGCTCGCGCTCGCCAAGTGCGGCAGCCGGGTCGGCATCCTCGACGGGGACATTTACGGTCCGAACGTTCCCATCATGCTCGGTTTGTCGGCCACGCAGTTGACGACCGACGGCAAGCAGATCATGCCCGCGGAAAAGTACGGCCTTCAGGTCGTGTCGATGGGGTTTCTGACCTCTGACGATGCTCCCGTGATTTGGCGTGGTCCCATGCTGCACGGAGCGATACAGCAGTTCTTCCGCGACGTCGCGTGGCGCGATCTCGATTACCTGATCGTCGATATGCCTCCTGGGACCGGCGATGTTGCATTGAGCTTGAGCCAGACGGTGCCGGTCGTCGGCTCGATTGTCGTCACGACTCCGCAGAAAGTGTCGCTCGCGGACAGCCTGCGCGCGGTGCGCATGTACCAGAAGCTGAATATCGCGCCGATGGGCCTGGTCGAGAACATGAGCTACTACGCGTGCCCCAACTGTCACCACGAAGCGGACATCTTCGGCCACGGCGGGGGAGAACGGCTCGCCGAGCAGGTTGGCATCCCGTTCCTTGGGCGGCTCCCCGTGTATCAGCCGATTCGGGAAGGCAGCGATACCGGGGTACCGATTGTGGTGAGCGAGCCCGGATGTTCCGCCGGTCGCGCATTCATGCTTGTTGCCGAGCGGACGGCGGCGCAGGTGTCGATCCTCGCGCACAAGACTGCAGAAGCCAACAAGGGGAAGATTCCGCTCATTCAGGTGCGCTGAGGCCGCGTGACCACCGCAATCACCCTGCCTTACGCCAAACGCACGCTCCGCAACGGCCTCGACGTCATCGTCCACGAGGATCGCCGCGTTCCGATCGTGGCGGTCAATCTCTGGTATCACGTCGGCTCGAAAAACGAGCGCTCCGGACGCACAGGTTTCGCGCATCTGTTCGAGCACCTGATGTTCGAAGGCTCCGAGCATTACAACGGCGGATACTTTCTTCCGCTGCAGCAGGCGGGCGCGCTGCTCAACGGCTCGACCAACAGCGATCGCACGAACTACTGGGAGGTCGTGCCCACCAGCGCGCTGGAGCTGGCGCTGTGGATGGAGTCGGATCGCATGGGGTATCTCCTCCCGGCGCTGACGCGCGAGCGCTTCGAAACGCAGCGCGGCGTCGTGCTCAACGAGCGACGGCAGAATTACGAGAACAGACCGTATGGAATGGCGCTCATGGCCCTGAGTGCCGCGCTGTTTCCCCCGGACCACCCGTATCACTGGCTGACCATCGGCGACGCCGAGGATCTGCGCGCGATGGAATTCGAAGACGTGCGCTCGTTTTTCCGCACGTACTACCATCCGGCGAACGCGTCGCTGGCGCTGGCTGGCGACATCGACAGCGAACGCGGTTTCGGGCTCGCGGAAGCGTACTTCGGCGACATTCCTGCCGGCGACAAGCCGTTGAGCGTGCACGCTGACGCGTCGGTAACCCGCGAGGTCCGCCTCGTGCTCGAAGATCGGGTCGAACTCCCGCGTGTGTATATGGCGTGGCACTCGCCCGCGATGTTTGCCGAAGGGGACGCTGAAGCCGATCTGCTCGCTGATCTCCTGGCCAACGGCAAGACGTCACGGCTGTATCGCACGCTCGTCTACGACAAGCGAATGGCGCTGGATGTGTCGGCGTATCAGCATTCGCGCGAGATCAGCAGCTTCTTCCTGTTGGCATCCACCGCCGCTCCCGGTCAATCGCTGACCGAAATCACGGCGCTCATCGACGAGCGGATTCAGCACCTCGCCGACGAAGGTCCGGTCGCAGAGGAGATGGAAAGGGGGCTCGCGCAGGCGGAGGCGCATTTCATGTACCGGCTGCAGACCGTCGGTGGCTTCGGCGGCAAGTCCGATCAGCTCAATGCGTACAACGTCTTCAGGGGCGACCCCGATTTCTTCGCTAACGATCTTGCCCGCTATCAAAGAGCGACACGCGAATCGGTCCGCTCGGCCGCGCGTCGGTATCTCGCGTTCGATCGACGCGTCGTGCTGAGCATCGTTCCGCGTGGACAGGCCGCGCTGGCCTTGCCCGGCTCCGAACCGGTATCCGTCTCATGATCACGCGAGTCGATCGCTCGCGCCTCCCCGCACTCGGTCCCGATCCAGCCTTCCGTTTCCCGGAAATCGCGCACCACACGCTCCGCAATGGTCTGAAAGTCAGAACCGTCGAGCACCCGGGGGTGCCCGTCATCACGTTCGTCATGCAGATCGACGGCGGACTTGGCGCAGACCCGACTGGTCGCGAAGGCCTCGCCGCAATCACCGCCGACATGCTCGACGAAGGGACCGGGTCGCTTTCGGCCATTGACGTGTCGGATGCGCTGGCGCGCATTGGCGGCGACTACGACGTCGAAGTGGGCGCTGACGCGACGATCTTCACCCTCACGACGCTGACGCAGTTTGCCGGGCGCGGCGCAAAGCTGGTGTCCGAGATGCTCTCGGCGCCGTCGATGCGCGACGCCGATTTCGAGCGTGTCCGGCAGCTGCGGCTCGATCGACTCAGCCAGCTCAAGGATCTTCCACCTGCTGTCGCGGAACGCGCGTTTCTCCGACTGCTGTATCCGTCGCATCCGTACGGGCATCTGGCTATCGGCACCGATAGCGCCCTCCGCACGGTGACACGCGAGGAGGTCGTTCGGTTCCATGCGGCAACCTTTCTTCCGTGGCGGGCGACCCTGATTGTGACGGGCGCGTTATCGCACTCCGACCTTTTGACTGTCGCGGACCATGCGTTCGGCAACTGGACGGGCGAAGAGCGAGTGCTGGACTTGCCGTCATCGGCCGCCAATTTCGTCGCGGATATCGCACCCGCACCTCTGCTTGCGGTCGTTCCCCGGGAAGGCGCCGCGCAATCCGAACTTCGTCTGGGGCACCTCTCCGCGCGTCGCGACACGCCGGATTACCCGGCGCTGCTCGTGATGAATGCGATTCTCGGTGGACAGTTCGTCAGCCGCCTGAACATGAAGCTGCGCGAGCAAAAAGCATTCACCTATGGTGTCCGCACCGGTTTCGATTGGCGCCGCGGCCTCGGCCCCTTTTCCGTGCAGACGAGCGTCCATACGGCGGCGACGGCTGAATCGATCAGCGATGCGCTGATGGAGATGTCCGATCTCCGCGGTGGACGACCCGCGACCGCCGAGGAGCTGTCCATCGCGCAAGCGTCGTTGACGCGCGGATACCCGAGGAACTTCGAGACCGCCCAACAGGTGGCGCGCTCGGTCGGGCAGCTCGCGCTGTTCGATCTGCCGGATTCCTACTTCGAGCAATTCGTTCCGAAGGTGAACGCGGTCACCACCGCCGACGTCACCCGCGTCGCGCAGACGTATCTCGATCCCGGCCGCGCGCTTGTCCTCGTCGTCGGGGATCACAACGCAACCGAGGACTCTCTCGCTCGCCTCGGATTCGCCGAGATGCACGTGCTGCCGCCCGGTGGTTAGTGCGATCAGGTTTCAGGGGTGGTCCAGGTATCAGTTAGGAAGGCATCGGGAATTAGCCCCGCCTATAGATTGCGGCGCAGAAATCGAATCAGAACGTACGCGTCCAGATAGCTGAACGGCGCGACGCCGGTGCTGTAGTGGCCGCACGGCAGGACGGTCACTTCGTGCGGCAGGTTCCGGCGCGCGAATTCGTTGACGAGCACACGCGACAGGTCAACCGGAAAGGTCAGATCGTAGCGCGCGTACACGAGCAGCGTTCGCGTGTCGGCGACGCGATCCAGGTACGACCATGGATTAATGGGACGCCACAGCTCCCGCAGCTCGTCGAGCGTGACGTTGCCGTCGAGCGATTCGCGGACGTGACGTGTGGACAACCCGCGCCAGACCACGTCGGCAAACCACGGAGAGACATGGTTCAGCGCCTGCGCCCGGATGCGTGGCTCGTGCGCAGACGTCAGCATCGCCAGACACGATCCGAGGCTTGTCCCCAGGATTCCGATCCGTTCGTAGCCCTGCAGCGCCAGCCAGGCGATTGCCCGCCGGGCGTCGAGCACAGCCTGCCGGCACACCTGCACCGTCCGCGCGATGTTGGCGCTGACGATGTAGTCAGCGCGCGTCAGCTCTGGAGGCATCCGCGCATCGTGGTAGGGAAGTGACAGGCGTAGAGCCGAGACTCCGCATCTGGCGAGCAGGCGCGAAAGGCCGACGTGCCCGTCCGCGTCGGAGTTCCACTGCGGCAGCACGACGACGACTCGTCCTCGCGTGCCGGTCGCGCCGATCGCGGGTTCGTCAGCAGCCGGAAACCATCGCGCAAGGACGGTATTGTTGGCCGAATGCGGTGTCGTCAGCGCGCTTGGAAAGCGAAGCTCGCCGGCGCGCGCGTCGAATTCGTAGTCGGACGCAGGCGGCGTCGCGAAAAAACCGCTCGTATCGCTCATCACATCGTCGACCCACCGACCGAGCACGGAACTCGCCGAGCCGTTGGGCGCGGCAGAGATCCAATCCAGTCCCCAGTCAAACGGCCGGACGACGCGATCTTTCGTGAGCGAGGCGAGGCGCCGCTCCCAGGTATGGAAGAAACGGCTCAGCACCCTTCGACTCGCTTCGCTCGCTCGGTACAGGCCTGGGCAAGTGCCTTGCAACGATCAACCGCATGTTCGAACATCCGCAGCCGCCTGAGCCTGAATCGCCGCGACGGGAAGGTGTGCCGGACACCATCGACGCGCCTCCGCCGGACATTCCGGTGGTGCCGCCGCCCGATATCCCTCCCGCGGACTTTCCCGATCGGCCCAAGCCTCAACGAGATCTCCCGGGCCCCCGATAGATCTCGCTTGCGGCAACCGGAGCCGTGAGAGCGGCCTCGACGGCGCCCGCGACATGCAGCAGGCCTGTCGTGTCTCCGTACGCACCGACGACTTGCGCGCCGATCGGCAGCCCCTCAGTCGTGAAGCCGCACGGCAGTGCGACAGCGGGGTGCCCCGACACGTTGAACGCCTGTGAGCATCGAAGCATGATGTTGCGGACCGGTTCTTCCGCTCCGCCGATCCGGACGGTCGGAATGCCGATTTTCGGCGCGGGGATCGCGAGCGCCGGGAGAAACAGGCCATCGACGCCTGTGAGCGCCGCCTGGACCTCGCGCCGGATCACCTCGCGGCCACGCAAGGCCCGCGCATAGTCTTCACCAAGGATGTAACGTCCCATCTCGAGCCGCATGCGGACGTTCGGCGTGTAATCCTCGGGACGACGTTCCAGGGTCGTGGCGTGATACGCCGCAGCCTCGGATAGCACGATGTGGAGATAGATGGCGGCGACGTCTCCCGCATGCGGGACAGACACCTCCGTGAGTGTCGTCCCTGATTCTCGCAGCCGTTCGCAGGCAGCTTCAAAGCCCGCGGCGACTTGCGCGTCAAGGGTGGCCAGAAAGTAGTGGCGGGGGATCGCGAGCCGCAGCGGACGTGAATCGCGCGTTCGATCTGTACCCGCCCGACCGCCGCGAAGCGTGTCGTAAATGATCGCGGCGTCTTCAACGGATCGGCATATTGGACCAATGTGGTCGAGCGTCGGACTGAGAGGAACGACGCCATCCGTCGACAGCTCGCGATATGTCGGCTTCAGCCCCACAAGGCCACACGCGGCCGCCGGAATGCGGATCGATCCGCCGGTATCGCTCCCGAGCGAGGCGATGCACATGCCGTCGGCGACCGCTGCCGCAGATCCGCCAGACGATCCGCCGGGCGATCGGCTGGCATCGAGCGGGTGTCGTGCGGGTCCGAACGCGGAATCCTCGTTCGTCGTTCCCAGCGCAAACTCGTGGAGATTCGTCTTGCCGACGATGACGGCGCCCGCCTCTCGCAACACGGCCACTGCGGTCGCGTCGCGGTCCGCGACGTGCGCCTGACGTACCCGCGACGCGGCAGTTGTGACCGCTCCGCGAACGTCGAACAGGTCCTTCAGCGAAATCGGGATGCCGTGCAGCGGGCCGCGATGCCGTCCTGCGGCGATCTCACGATCCGCAGCGCGCGCTTGCTCGCGCGCCTCATCGTCGAACACCGTAATGAACGCGTTAAGTGTCGGATTACGTTCGGCGATTCGCTGAAGGCACCGCTCGACCACCGCCTCCGCTGTCGTGTGCCGCGACGTCAACGCGCGCGACAATTCGCTGATTGTTTGCGGCTCAGCGGCCATGTTCGGGTCCGCGTCCGGGATCCGGGATCGGGGATCCGGGAGCCGGATCGGAGGCGAATTCGCCTGTGGCGTCGGCATTCCATTCCGCCGCCCTCAGCGCAGCAGTGGCTTTCGCGAGCGCCTCGAGGAGCGGTTTGAGTTCGGGCAGCCCGCGACGTTCCGCATCGTGGATTGCCATCTCCAGCCACGCTTTCACCGTCATGGCCGTACAGCGTACTCTGACGGAGTGCGGCACACAAAGATTGTGGCGACCATTGGCCCGTCAAGCGACAGTGACGACACCATCCGCGCACTGATCGGCGCAGGCGTCGACGTATTCCGATTGAACTTCTCGCATGGCACGCAGGAGACGCATGCCGCCTCCATCGCGCGCATCCGCGCCGCGTCAGAAGCCGTGGACCGGCATGTGGCCATCATGCAGGACCTCTCTGGGCCGAAGATTCGTACAGGCGAGCTGAAGGACCACGCGCCGGTCGATCTGAAATCGGGCGATTCGCTGCGCGTCGTCGTCGGCGACATGCGCGGTGACCGCGAACAGATTTCGACGACGTATGAGCTGACGCAGGCCGTCGCGCCCGGCAGCACGCTTCTCCTTGACGACGGTCACATTCAACTACGGGTTGACGGTGTCAGCGGCAAGGAAATCCGCACAACGGTGATCGATGGCGGCACCCTCGGTGAACACAAAGGGATCAACGTTCCGGGCGCGGTGCTTCCGACGAGCGCGGTGACCGCAAAGGACGCGAACGATCTCGCGTTCGGCGTCAGCAAGGGCGTGGATTATGTGGCGCTGAGTTTCGTCCAGACCGCTGCCGATCTTCAGCAGGCGCGCGACTTGCTGCACAGAGCGGGTGCGGGTCGGACGACGCTGGTGGCCAAGCTCGAACGGCCTGAAGCCGTTGAGCACATCGACGACATTCTTGCGGCATGCGACGCCATCATGGTCGCTCGCGGGGATCTCGGGTTGGAGCTGCCGCTTGAACGCGTGCCGCGAGTTCAGAAGGAGGTCACGCGCAAGGCGCGCGCGCGCGCGATTCCCGTCATCGTTGCCACCCAGGTCCTCGAGTCGATGCGCACCGAGCCTCGTCCAACGCGTGCCGAAGTGAGTGACGCCGCGAACGCGGTTGACGACGGCGTTGACGCCATCATGCTGGCGGGGGAAACCGCGGCCGGAAAGTTTCCGATCAAGGCCGTGCAGACACTCGACCTGATCGTCAGAGATGCCGAGCAGATGCCGGCAGCCGCTCCCGTGGTGCTGGAGGACACGCAACTGCTTTCCGGCTCGGGACGTGCTCTCTGCGAGGCGGCGGTGACGCTCGCCGATCGGAGCAACGCGGCGGCGATCGTGGCCGTCACTCGCGGCGGCAAAACGGCCCGCGTGTTGTCGGCGCTTCGCCCGCGTGCGCCGATCTACGCGGCGACCGGCAGCGGCGAGGTGGCGCGGCAGCTCGCGCTCGCATGGGGCGTCATTCCAGTCATCGGAGATCTGGGAACCGATGTCGCGCAGGCACTCGATCGCATAACCAGCATGCTGATCTCGCGCTCGCTCGTCGCACCGTCGTCAGTGATCGTTGTCGTCAGCATTTCGCCGGATCTCGCGCACGGGCCGTCGAACTTCTTGAAGCTGCAGCGGATCTAACGGCTCAAGGCTCAAGGTTCGGGGCTCAAGGGCAAGACGTGCCTCGACTCCGTTGGACCATGGAGACGGTCGCGCCGAAAGAGATGTAGACGATCAATTCCGCCTCATCGTATGTCCTCAAACACTGTCGCCGACGTGACGAAGCGGCCAGGGTTGACCCGACGAGCGTGGCTCGTTGGCGCCTCCGCTGGAATCGGTGCGCTCGTCGGACGATTGTTGTCACCCACGAGCGACTCCGGACCGTCATTTCCGCCGACCGACACCGACGGTGCGATCAATTCCACGACGGTTTTGAACGACGCGAGCGAATTGTCGCCGACGCCCGTCGCGTCTCACGTGACCATCACTGACGATCGGCGGGAGGCAGTACGAGAGCGCATTCGCACAGCGATTGCCCACGCACGCGCGTCCGGTCGGTCGTTGGTTGCCAGTACGGCGAGGCACTCGATGGGTGGACAGAGCCTGGCGCGAAACGGCACTGTGGTAACCCTCGATCAAGCCTGGCTGGACCCCGATATCGCAGGCAAAGTCTATAGAGTCGCTGCTGGCACCCGTTGGTCCGTCGTGATCAAGAAGCTCGATGCGATTGGGTTTTCTCCGGTGGTGATGCAGTCCAACAACGACTTCGGCGTCGCCAGCACCTTCTCGGTTAACGCCCACGGTTGGCCAGTGCCCTTCAGCGGATGTGGCAGCACGGCGCGTGCAATCACCATGCTGCTGTCCGACGGCACGGCCGTCAGATGCTCACGCACAGAGAACGCCGATCTCTTTCGCCACGCCATGGGTGGGTACGGGCTACTCGGCGTCATCACGGAACTTGAACTCGACATGGTGCCAAACGTACGGCTCGCACCACATTTCGAGGAATTAGGTGGCGCTGACATTGGAGCTCGCTTCGCGCAGCAGATTGCGGCCGATCGTTCTATCCAGATGGCGTACGGACGCATGGACGTTGCGTTGGATCGCTTCCTCGAACACGCTTTGCTGATTACATATCGTGCCGCCGAGGATCAAGCCAATCTTCCTGCAGTATCGGGCTCCGGTTTTGTCAGCCGAGCCTCGCGATACGTCTTCCGAGCGCAAGTCGGGTCCGATCAGGCCAAACACTTTCGCTGGTGGATGGAATCAATCGCAGGGCCCCAATTCGTTGGAACCACCACTCGTAACAGCTTGATGAACGAACCGGTCATCACCCTCGATGATCGCGATGCGTTTCGCACCGACATCCTGCACGAGTACTTCATCGCACCGGCACGCTTCGCCGATTTCGTATACGCGTGCCAAATGGTGATCCCTGCGTCGTACCAGCAGCTGCTCAACATCACGCTACGCTATGTGAATTCCGACCGCGATAGCGTGATGGCCTATGCGCCGGAACCACGTATCGCCGCAGTCCTGCTGTTTTCGCAAGAAAAGACGGCTCGTGCAGAAGCCGACATGGCGCGGATGACGCGGACGCTGATCGAGCAGGTCCTCGACCTCGGTGGCACCTACTACCTGCCGTACCGGCCGCATGCCTCTCTTGATCAACTGTCGCGCGGTTACCCGCGTGCACAGGAATTCGCCGCGACGAAGCGCGCGGTCGATCGGGACTTGCTGTTTCGCAACCAGTTGTGGGACGGCTATCTCGCCAAGCTGTAGATTCGACACTCAGGGATCGAGCAAAGCCAGTGAAGTCTCCAGCCTAAGCCTTGAGTCGCGAGCCCTGAGCCGTTAATCCACCCGTCCCCGCTCGACGAACTTCTTCAGCGACTCGAGCGCTTTGGTCCAGCCGGGCGCAATCACCTCGTAATACCGGCGCCAGCGGGGACCTTCTTCGTAGCCGGACTGCCGCAAATGCAGCTGCGTTCCCCAGGTGTGGCGGCTGCAGGTAACTTCGAGCGCCATTGGTCCGATCGGATCGCCGTCTGGTGGCAACCAGTACGCGTCGGCGAGAAAGAATTCGCGTCCCGGCTTGAATTCCATGACCGTCGCGTGGAGTGCTCCGCCCAGACGGCCAAGAATCTCGTCACGCCACTCCGTTGGTTCCCATTCGATCGCATAGCTGCCCAGCGGACGCGGTACGCAGACAGCTTGCTTGGCCTGCCACCACGCCGCGAGCGCGTTTGTATCGAAGAACGCGTCCAGCACTTTGGTCGGCGGCGCCACGATGACGAGGTCGGTGGTGAACTCGAGCACGCTTCATTGTGCACTTTCGACGTGTGAACGGATAATCGGAGCATGGGTTCGCAGCCGAAGGCCTACCTGGATCACAACTTCCTGAAAAGCGAGGATGCGCGTCCCATCCGTCTCCTCGCCGAGTACCTGGAGCCGCAGCGCCGGTTCAAGCTGCAGAACATCCAGGACACCGTCGTCTTCTTCGGCTCAGCTCGTATCCATAGCCGCGAGGCGGCGCAGCACGCGCTCGAATCGCTGATGCGGACGCATACCGTCGGCTCCAGCCGGGAGGTCGAGGAGATCGTCGCGCGAGGGCGCCGCGCGGTCGAATGGTCGCGATATTACGAAGAAGCGCGCGAGCTCGCGTACATGCTGACGGAGTGGTCTCTCGAGCTCGACACGACGCATCACCGGTTCGTCGTCACCTCGGGCGGCGGCCCCGGCATCATGGAAGCGGCCAATCGCGGCGCCACTGAGGCGGGCGGCAAGACAATCGGCTTGAACATCAGCCTTCCGCACGAGCAGGGGCCCAATCCGTACATCACCGACGACCTGCACTTCGAGTTCCACTACTTCTTCATGCGGAAGTTCTGGTTCGCGTACCTCGCGAAAGCGCTCGTCATTTTTCCGGGAGGCTTCGGCACGCTCGACGAGATGTTCGAGATTCTCACCCTGATGCAGACCGAGAAGCTGGCGAAGCAGATCCAGATCCTGCTGTACGGCAGCGAATACTGGGATCAGGTACTGAACATGAAGCCGCTGGTTGAATGGGGTGCCATTGCGGACCGCGATGTCGATCTGTTGACGCGCGCCGATACGCCGAAGTCAGCGTTTGAGCAGCTGAAAGAGCACCTCACGAGGTACCACCTCCATCCACCCGTCGTGCAGGAGAAGAAGGCGCCTGGGCTCGCGAAAACGCGATCGGGGTCACCAACGTAGGGGCCGATCCCTACTCGTACAAGAGGTAGGGTTGGCGCAGGCGGCGGAACTCCTGTTCTTCATCGCGCCAGCTCGCCGCAATTTCCTCGACAGGCAGGCCGCGTTCCATTTGTTGCCGCAGTACGTCTGACCCCGCGAGGATGTCGATTGGCATCTTCTGGTGCTCGTATTCGTACGGCGGCTGACGCCATTCGAAACGGACAGGGTCGAAACGCCGGAACATCTCAATCAACGCAACCCCGGTCTTGACCGGCTTGAACAACTCGCGATCCGTCACATGAATCTGGCAGCCGCCGCATGGCTGTTTTGCGTGCTTCTGGAACGTCGGTTCGAAACCCGCAGGCCGGAAGTACACGCCGTCGAGGCCGAGCGCATTCATTTCGCCGGCAAACCGTTCCGCGTCAATCCACGGTGCCCCGACCAGTTCGAACGGACGCGTCGTACCGCGGCCCTCGGACAGCATCGTTCCCTCGAAGAGGACAGTGCCGGGATAGACGATTGCCGTATCCAGGGTAGGCATGTTCGGCGAAGGCATCACCCACGGCAGGCCGCTCGAGTCGCCGTAGGCGGACCGCGTCCACCCCTCCATCGGAATCACGTCGAGCGAGGCACCGATTCCAAACTCTTTATTGAAGAGCTTCGCAAGCTCGCCGATTGTCATCCCGTGGCGCATCGGAATGGGGAAGAGCCCGACGAAAGACTCCCAGCCGCGCCTGAGACGGTCACCCTCCACCGCGGTGCCTCCGATCGGATTCGGGCGGTCGCAGACGATGACCGGAACGCCGTGACGGGCGGCAGCCCGCAAGCAGTTCGCCATCGTGTAGATGTAGGTGTAAATGCGGGCGCCGATGTCCTGCAGGTCTACCAGGAGGACGTCGACACCTCGCAGCATCTCCGGCGTAGGCTCTCGGGTCTCGCTGTAAAGAGAGTAGATGGGCACGCGCCGCCGCGGGTCGTCACGGTGGGGCGTTTCCACCATGTTGTCCTGCACGTCTGACCGAAATCCGTGCTGCGGGCCGAAAATGGCCGCCAATATGACCCCTTCGGTCGCCGCGACGCGGTCGATCACGTGGCGGAACCCGCGGTCGACCGACGCGTGGTTGCAGACGACGCCGACCCGGGCGCCCTTCAGCCGGCTGGAGGAAAGAAGAAGATCCGATCCGAGACGAATTGTTGCGAGCATCCTCTAAAGAAGTAGCACGTTGCGACCGATAGCCGCGGCATGCTTTACCGTCCCGCGCGTCACCTTCTCGCGGCAGCTCTGCTTGTCGCCGTCGTGTTCCCGTCGACTACAGCTGCCCAGGACCAGCCGCGCGGGCGACTCTATTGGCCGACCATAGCGGCGAGTGGCGCCGCAACGGCTGACTGGATCACCACTTACCACGCTCTCAAGTTTTATAGAGTCAGGGAGCAGAACCCGCTGCTGAAACCGCTCGACCATACTCCGATGCGGATGGTATCGGTCGGTGGGCTCATTGACGTTGCTGGCATCAGCGCGTGGAACCTGACGGTGGGGCCGAAGCACGACAAGATTGCCGCCGCGGGCCTTTGGACGATGACGGCGTTTCGCGTCTACCTCGCCGTCCACAATCATCTCAACGAGCATCGGGCGGAGAGACGGTAGCATCCTCCCAGCCGCGACGCTTCAGTGACTCCCGCAACGCTCTCGTCTTCGCCAGGGTGCGCGGGTCCATATCGAACGGCTCCGAGAGAATGACCGCGGTCAACGATTCCAGGCGGAGTTCCAGCCCGTTCACGCCACGATAGATGACGCACCTGAGTTGCTGCGCGTTGAATGTCAGGTTCCAGAGAGTCGAGATGTGGCCAACGGGTGCGAGAGTCACGGCGGGCTATTATCGCCTTCAATGGCGTGGCTCGGGCGGTTCGTTCGTGATCTCGTCGGCCATCTCCCCGGCGGCCGGCGGCTTCGCTCCGAACTCGAACAAAGTCTTCGCCACCGGGACGTTCTCTCCGAGCGCCTGAAGCGGTCTGAAGGGCAGCGCGATGTACTGCGGCGGCGGCTCGACGCGCGCCGGCAGCGAATGCGCGCGACCCAGCCCGATGAAGCGGTGCTCGAGCACGTCCTGCCGCTGCGCCACGCGGCGATGCTCGCGGCGAATCACGATGCGCGGGATGCTCGCGAATCTGCCTTCGCGGCGCGCAGTACGTCCTATCGCGGCGCGCTGGCCGATGCCGATACGACGCGAGCACCCGCCGACCGCGTCGTCCTTTCCGGTCTCACGTGGTGGGTCCCCGCCGAGGCGGACGATACCGAAGGGATTGCGCACCGCCTCGGCGTGCGGCGTCGCCTACCGCTTGCCGAAATTCTCGAGACGCGCGAGCTCGCCGTGGGGCGCGCCATGATCGACATCGGCGCGAACGTGGGGACGACGTCGATTCCGCGCGCCTTGCTTGGGGATTTCCACTGGATATACGCGATCGAGCCGGATCCGCTCAATTACACGTGCCTGGTTCGCAACATCGTCGGCAACGGCGTCCGCGGACTCGTACTTCCGGATCGGGCGGCGATTGGGGATGTGAATGGGGAGATGACCATGCGCGTGCGGAGAAGCGGCACGCACCATCTCGTCACGCTACCAGACGCTGTCAGTGAGAACGAGCGGATCGCTGTTCCGTGTCTGACGCTGGACACCTGGGTGGATCGGATGGGGATCGATTTGTCAGATGTCGGCTTCATCAAATCCGACACGCAGGGATGGGACGCGCGTGTGCTGGCCGGCGCGGAACGGGTGCTCGCCCGGCGGCATATCGCATGGCAGATCGAGTTCAGTCCGGCGATGCTGGAGCGTTCAGGAAAGTCGATCGACGAAGCATTCGCACTGCTGGAACGTCATTTCACCCACTTCATAGACCTGCGCCGCGAAGGCGGCACGCGGGTGCGTGGTACGAAGGCGCTGCGAACGTCGCTCGACGACGTTGGGTCGGGTCGTCGGCGCTACACGAACCTTCTTCTGTATAACGCTTCGACGTAGCGGCTATTGCGCGGCGTTGGACGCTGATGGCGCTGAGAGGGTCAGACGGGTCTCCCCGGCGGGGCGCCACCGCTTCCAATCGATGCGCGCGCGTCGCTGCTCCGCCTCGACGTGGCTCAAATCGGTGGTGCCGAAGCAGCGCAGCACCGCGTCCCGTGCCGATGGCGCCGATGCGTCACCGGATCCGCTCCGCGCGGACGCGACGGCGCGGGCGGCGCCTTCGTTCACACTGCACTGCCCTCCACCCGATGACGTCAGCCAGTACGACGTGGTGGATTGCGACTCGTACGCCTCCGGACTGTCGTAAGTGTTCGAATACATTCCGTAGGTCGATACGGCCGGTCCGGCTTCCAGGCTCAGCGCCGACACGATGAGTTGCTGAGCGACGAAGACGATGACGATCAACGGCTGCAGCCGCATGCGAGCGACATCCGCGGCGGAGGCATTTGAGGATTGCGCAGGCATCGAGCGTCGCACCAACCGATGCCACGGCAGAAAGGAAATCAACAGCAGCCACCACGCCGGCCAGAAGAGCCCCTGAAACAGCGCAAAGCCGGTGAGCAGCGAGACACCAGCGATGCCGGCGATCGCGCGATACACGTACCTGCGCGCGAAGGACCCGAAGACGATTGTCGATTCGATGAGAATTGCGCCGAACGACAGCGCGACCGCGAGTTTCGGATACAGACCCACTCGCAGTCCCCAGTCGAGCGGCGCCGAGGCTGCGTCGCTGAGGAAGTGGTACTTGACCGTCCCGTTCAGGATCCACGCGATGCCGCTCTCATGGAGCTTTGCGATCGCCGCGGCGGCGAAGATGACTCCAACCACCACGCCGGGCATCCAGATCGTGTAGCCGTATTCCTGTGGACTTGCAGTTCTGACAGGCAGCCGGGAATTTCGCCGCTTCCACCATGCGTCGACGCTCCACGCATCTCCCCAGCGCGACGGAATGAGGCAGAGCAGCGCGACGAGCAACGCACTCACCATGTGGTAGCCGAGGCGAGTCGTCATGACCGTGGCCCACGCAAATGCACCGATGGTGACCATCAGGAACGAAAAGCGGCTTGCGGCCCCCGCGATGAAGAACCCGCTCCAGAAGAGCAGCCAGGGCAGGACCCACAGCGTCAAGCCCGGTGCGCGGACAAACGGCGTGAGGAGCCACTCATGAAGAGGGGTGAGTGCGTTCGTGCTCTGAAAGACGAACGCCGGTGCGACACGCTGTTGGAGGAAGAGCGCAAGCAGCGCGACGCCGAAGACAACTCGAAACACCGCGACCTGCTCAGCGGATCCCGCAGGGATGCGGCCCACAATTGAGCGCCGAAGCGACGTCGCCGCATCTCCAGGGCTGATGAACGTCTTGCGCAGCGGCATACGCGCCGCCAGTCTCGGCGGCAGAACCCGCTCGCCGACGGCAAGTACGAATGCGATCGCGGCGATGAGGCCGAACACGACCACGGTGGCCTCGAGGAACGGTCCCCATTTCTCACCGCCGTCGTGGTACTTACTCCGCGGCGCGAAGCGCCAGATCCGGTACGCCGTGCGATGAATGTAGTGCGTGTCCTCGACGTTGCCGTCGAGCACCATCGCGCGAATATTGTTCTGGGAAAGGTCGGTCAGGTCGTAGCTGAACGTCCGCCCTTCGGTGCGCTGGCCGTACGTGAGATGGTATTGCTGCTCCAGTCGCAGCTGTACGTCGGGCGTCGTCGCCGGCGACCAGCGGACATTGATGTGCGCCGGTCGATCCCCGAACGCCGCTCGCAACACTGAATACGTCGCCGCGCCGCCGACCGTGAACGCGACGCCGACGAGCAGCAGCCAGGCCGACGTGCGACGTCTGTCGTCGACAGCGGACTCCGTAACAGACATGAATGTCTTTGCCCTGAAGGCCGATTGTGCAGGTGGGGCAGTGTAACATGCAGCCTTTATGACGAGACCGCCGGCCGCTGGCGCCAAGGGCTTCGGAATGTTCCAGCGGCTCCGCCGGAGACTCGCCACGCGCATCGTCGAGATGAACGCCCGCATCGCGGAGCTGAGTGGGAAGGGAAGTTGATTGACTACCTCGCCGAAGACAGGCCTCAACGCCGACTACGTTCGCATTCAAATCGGGCGTTCACAGACACGTTCCATGACCATTTCGACTCGCGGCGTCGTCGCCGCCGAAAGCGCGCTTGCCGCGCAGGCCGGCGCGGTCGTGCTGGCGCGCGGTGGCCACGCGGTTGACGCGGCCATCGCAGCGAATGCCGTGATGGGCGTCGTCGCGCCGATGATGAACGGTATTGGCGGTGATCTGTTTGCCATCGTGCAGGATGGACGCGCCGGGACTCTGCACGGCCTGAACGCGAGCGGATGGTCGCCGGCCGCGCTGACGATCGAGTACCTCACGGCGCGCGGCAACGCGTCGATGCCACAACACGGTATTCACGCCGTCACGGTACCTGGTGCGGTGTCCGGCTGGATGGCGTTGCACGAGAAGTTCGGGCGTGTGCCGCTCGATGTGGTTCTTTCCGCGGCGATCGCTCATGCGGAGGACGGCTTTCCAGTATCCGAGATCACGGCGATCGAATGGGCTGGAGCGATGCCGTTGTTGCGGACGAACACGAACGCGATCCGAACGTACTTACCTGACGGCCAGGCTCCCGACGCCGGTGAGCGGTTCAGAAATCCAGACCTCGCCCGGACGCTGGAAGCCATTGCGCGCACGGGCGGCGAGGCGTTCTATCGTGGCGAGGTGGCACAGCGCATTCTCCGCTGCAGCGCCGAGCAGGGCGGCGCGCACACGGCAGCCGATCTTGCCGAGTACACGCCGGAGTGGGTGACGCCGCTGACGACCAATTACCGCGGGTGGGACGTCTACGAAATTCCCCCCAACAGTCAGGGCATCGCCGCGCTCATCATGCTGAACATTCTGGAGAGTTTTCCTCTTGCCGATTACGGTCGCGCGACGGCCGATTCCCTGCACGTCATGATTGAGGCGAAGAAGCTTGCGTACGCGGATATGCAGCGGCACGTCGGCGATCCCCGCTTTTCACAGATGCCTGTGGACGCGCTGCTCTCGAAGGCGTACGCGCGCGAACGCGCGCGGCTGATCGAACCGCGCCGCGCGAACGCGAGTGTCGATGCAGGTCAACTGCCCGTGCATGCTAGCGACACGACGTATCTGTGCGCTGTCGACAGCGAGGGCAATATCGCGTCGCTGATTCAAAGCAACTTCGCGACGTTCGGATCGGCGGTCGTCCCCGATGGTGCCGGATTCGTGCTCCAGAACCGCGGCGGTCTGTTCAATTTCGACCGGGCTCACCCCAACGCACTCGCTCCAAGAAAACGACCGCTGCAGACGGTGATTCCGGCGTTCATGAAGCGTGATCATCTCAGCATCGGATTTGGCGTCATGGGAGGCTGGAACCAGCCGCAGGCGCACGTCCAGGTCATTTCCAACATCGTGGACCACGACCTCAATATCCAGCAGGCGCTCGAGGCTCCTCGCTTCGTAAAACTGACGTTCCCCGGCACGGATGTGATGATGGAATCGCGAGTCCCGTCAGACGTTCGCGCTGACCTGGAGCGGCGAGGCCATCAGATCGATCTGCAGGGTGAGTTCTCGAACATGATGGGCGGGGGACAGGCCGTCATGCACGACGCACGCGCGAAGGTGAACTACGGTGGATCGGACCCGCGAAAAGACGGCGCGGCAATTCCGGAGCCTCTGCTTGGTTAGTGGTTAGTGGTTAGTGGTTAGTCGTTGGTGGTTGGTGGGATGAAATCCTCGCGCTGGATTCAGCTGCTCCTCGGTCTCGTGTGCATGGTCGTGATTTCGAGCCCGCAGTATGTCTGGACGCTGTTTACGCAGCCGCTGATGACGACGCTCAAGGTCACGCTACCCCAGATTCAGATCACCTTCTCCATCCTGATCGTCATCCAGACCTTCCTTGCCCCGGGCCAGGGGCTGCTCGTCGACCGCTTTGGTCCCCGCGCCCTCCTCTCCGTCGGTGGTGCACTGACAGGACTGAGCTGGGTGCTTGCCGCGCGGGCGACAACGCTGACGGGTCTCTATCTCACCTACGGTCTGCTCGGCGGTATCGGCACCGGCATCGTCTACGTGGGCGTGATCGGGCACATGGTGCAGTGGTTTCCCGATCGCCGCGGCTTTGCCACCGGCGTCGTCGCGGCGGGTTACGGCATGGGCGCGCTGCTGACGACGTTTCCCATTGCGGAGTTGCTGAAGGACGCTGGTTATCAGCAGGCGCTCGTCAGGTACGGATGGATCTTCGCGGCCGTCGGCGTGCTGGCCGCACAGGGGTTGCGGACGGCGAATTCCAAATCCCACGTCCCAAGTCCAAAATCCCAACTCGGATCCCGCGCCCAATCCCGAATTCCGACTGCCGAATCCCGGCATTTCCGTCCGACCGAAATGCTGCGGACCTCCATCTTCTGGCTGATGTTCGTGATGATGACCATGATGTCGACCGCGGGACTGATGGTGACATCGCAGATGGCGGCCTTCACACGTGACTTCGGCATGGCGGACGCGATTGTCTTCGGGTTGCCGCTGCTGCCGCTGGCGCTGTCTGTCGATCGGGTGATGAACGGCCTGACCCGTCCGTTCTTCGGCTGGTTGTCGGATCACATCGGGCGCGAGAACACCATGGTGATCGCCTTCACCCTCGAGGGTGTGGCGATGACGCTGTGGCTGCTGACGCGTTCGCACCCCGCGCTGTTCGTCATCATGTCGGGCGTGGTGCTGTTTGGCTGGGGAGAAATCTTCTCGTTGTTTCCCTCAACGCTTACCGACACGTACGGAACAAAGTACGCGACCACCAATTACGGATTCCTCTACATGGCGCAAGGTGTCGGGTCGGTGCTTGGCGGTCCCGTCGCGGCGCTCTTGCACGATGCCTACCGATCGTGGATGCCGGTGTTCGCCATCATCATCGCGATGAACTTTGCGACGGCGCTGCTGGCCGGCTTGATGCTGAAGCGGCTGCGGCGCCGCTGGCTGATTGCCGCCGCGATCAGCGGGGCAGCTGCTGCGCGAGCCATTCCCGCGCGGTCATGACGTCGCGATCGGTCAACTCGTGACCGGCGTTCTGCCAGATGACGCTCACATCGGCGCCTGCCGATCGCAACAGTGCCGCGAGACGTTCGGTCTCTTCGGCTGATACGAGCGGATCGCTTCTGCCATTCGACAGCAACACGGGTGTCGCGGGGAGCTTCGGGAGTGCGTCGGGTATCAGCGGCACCATCGCGCGAAGGAGGACAGCTCCGCCGAGCGCGTCGGGGCGCAGGAGCAACAGGGCGCCCGCCATGTTCGCGCCGTTCGAGAAGCCGACCGCGGTGAGGTCATTCGTCGCAAAGCCATATTTCGCCGCCGCCGACACGATGAAGTCAGCCAGTTCCTGAGATCGGCGCTTCAAGTCGTCGATATCGAATACGCCCTCAGCCAATCGACGGAAAAAGCGCGGCATGCCGCGCTCGAGCACCTGACCGCGCGGGCTCAGCACGCCGGCGCCGGGCACGAGCACTTCGGCCAGCGGCACGAGATCATGCTCGTTCCCGCCGGTGCCGTGGAGCATGAGCAGAACTGGGCCGCCCGGTTCCGCCGGAGGTCGGTAGAGGTGAATGAAGTCCATACTCAGTCGTTCGGGCCGTTCTCGTTCGGATCGTTCTCGTTCGGATCGTTCGACTCGTTGCTGTCGCGATCGAACCGGCCGTTGACTTCGAAGATGCATCTCGAGACCGATCCGAACGGCTCGAACGAGCTCGAACGGTCGAACGAATATAGAACGATTCGAACGATCTGAACGATCCGAACGATTCCGTTAAGCTGACGAGATGTTCGTCATCGAACTCACGTACACGGCGCCGTTGAAGGACGTCGACGCCAGCATGCCTGCTCACATGAAGTTCCTGAAGAAATACTACGCGGCGGGGAAATTCCTCGTATCGGGCCGCAAGATTCCTCGCGACGGCGGAATCATCCTGGCGGTTGGCGATAATCGCGAGCAGATCGAAGCGATCGCGCGCGAGGATCCCTTCTATGCGCGAGGATTGGCCGATGTTCGAGTAATCGAGTTCCGGGCAAGCCAGCGCTCGGACGCGTTTCAGAACTGGATCGACCGGTGAGCGGGGATGACCGAACGGTTCGAACGACTCGAACGAATCGAACGACCCAAACGACGATTAATCGCTGATCGCCGGGGCGTGCATCTTCAGCGGCGGCAGGACTTCCTCGATGCGCGGCCGTGCGGGCTCGAGCCACGGCGGCAACACCAGCGTTTCACCCAGATGTGCGGCATCTTCATCGACGGCGAAGCCGGGGCCATCCGTCGCCAGCTCGAAGAGCACGCCGCCAGGCTCTTTGAAGTAGACCGACTTGAACCAGAAGCGATCGATGACGGGCGTCGGGTGGTGACCGGACGCGTCCACCCGTGATCGCATCTCGTGCTGATGCTCCTCATCATCCACGCGCCACGCGAGGTGGTGGACGGAGCCGACACCCCACGCGCCGCGCCGCCCTTCGGGCGTCTCGCGCACATCCAGCACGCCCGCCGACTCGCTGAAACCGTACCGGACGATCCCGTTCTCTTCACCGAGCCGTTCAAAACCGAGGACATCGGTGACGAAAGTCTCCGTCATCGCGGCGTCGCGTTCCCACACCTGCGCACCGTAGAGGCCGCGTATCTGTCGCTCCTTCGGAACGCTGCTGCCATCCCACGGCGTAAACCCGCGCGGCGGCACCGCGCGCGGCTCGACGAGCGCCACCTTGAGCCCATGCGGATCGATCAACGGCAGCAGACGGTCGCCGAAGCGATGTTCGACGGCGCCGATCGCAACGCCGTACTTCTCGAGACGCGATCCCCAGAAATCGAGACTGCCGGTGGGGACTTCCAGCGCCACTTCCACGGCAAGTCCGTGCCCGATCCGCGGCGGCGCCATCTCCGCCCACGGGAAGAACGTCAGGTCCGATCCGGGGTGTCCCTCCGCGTCCGCGTAGAAAAGGTGATACGTGCCAGGGTCGTCCTGATTCACCGACTTCTTCACGAGGCGCATGCCGAGAATGCCGGCGTAGAAATCGAGATTCTGCTGTGCAGGTCCCGCGATCGCGGTGATGTGATGAAGTCCGTTGACGCCGTCCATAACCTAATCGTAATAGCGAGGCGACTTCTTCAGCTTCGAATTCGCATTGAAGTCGTGCTGGATCCATAGCTGAGCGTGCGCCCGCGTCAGAAACGTTTCGACCGCCGCACGCGATGCCGTGCTTTGCTCGCGATCGAATTCGGTGGTAGGGACCTTCTTGAGCGTCCGCTCTTCCGGGTAGTGGTACAGGTCGCCACTGAGCAGCACGGGTCCGCTGTTCGCGAGGTTCACAAATAACACCTGATGGCCAGGCGAGTGCCCAGGCGCGCTCTTGATGACCACTTTGCCATCGCCGAACACGTCGTAGTCGGCCGTGGTGATGAGCGTCGTTCTGCTGTTTCTGAGCGCACTGAAATGCGCCGGCTCGGTTCGGGGTGACGGCGGATCCGAGAACATCATGTCTCGCTCGACTTTTCGTACGAGCCACCTGGCGCCGGCGAAGAGATTAGCGTTGCCAACGTGGTCCCAATGAAAATGTGAGAACGACAGATACGTGATGTCGGAAGGTGCATAGCCGACGTCGTTCAGCTGCGTCTCGAGCTTTTTGGTGGCCGTGGCGTAGCCTCGCAGCGTGCCCGGTTTGCCCGTCGCGATCAGCCGATCGGGCACGACACCCACGTCCCACATCAACGTGCCCTTCGGATGCGCGACGAGAAAGCAAGGTACCGACATCACATTCGTTGCGATGTCGGCCTTCGTCAGCTGGTACGGAGTGATGTCGAGGATATCGAGCCTTCCGCAGTCGAACACGTACAGCCGCACCGAGGATGGGGGCTGCGCCTTCCGCTGTTGAGCGGCCGTGAGCGCGGACGTTACACACAGGAGAAGAATCAGCGCACGCAGTCGACTCATGGCAACGTCAACGCAATCCACTCGGCGCCGTGGGTCGCATCACCCACGGCAACGACGATGTATTGTTTGCCTCCGTGCATGTAGGTCATCGGCGCACCGGTCGTCCCTGCGGGAAGTTCTGTTGACCACAACGTGGCCCCAGTCGCCTTATCCAGCGCTTTGAACCCCTTTCCTCCCCAGCCAGGTGAGATTTCAGCCGGCATACCCGGCGGCAGGCGCGCTCCGTTGTTCGCCATCGCCGGCGATCCGTCGCCGACAAACAGCAATGTTTTCGTGACGAGCGGGGCGGCGCGTCCCGGATTGCCGAGCGGCGGAAGGTTGAGGTGTTTGATCGCGGGATGATTGCGCGGACCGTCACCGTTGGCCACCATCCAGCGGTGTTCGCCCCGATTCAAATCGATCGCCGTGATTCGTCCGTATGGGGGTTTGAAGAGCGGCAGGCCTCTCGGTCCGCTAATCCATTCGCGCGTGCCGCGCGTGTAGCGAAGATTCGTCTTCGCCGAATCTCCAGGTAGAAGGTCGGCAACAAACGGCGTCGTAATCGATGGGACGTAGAGGAGGCCTGTCTCCGCATCGAACGCTGCGCCCTGCCAGTCGGCGCCTCCAACCGAGCCCGGCAGCTGAATTGTTCCCTTCGTCGCGTTCGGACCGGTTCCGCGGATGGATGGCGGCGTGAAGAGCGGGCCCGTCACGTACTCTTTGACGATCGCGAGCGCCTCCTGACGAAGCTCCGGTGTGAAATCGATCAAATTGTCGCCAGTCGATCCCTGGCGATCGAATGCGGGCGGCTTGGTCGGGAACGGCTGCGTTGGCGACGTTCGTTCTCCTAGCGTGGTCGACTGCGGAACCGGCCGTTCCTCGATCGGCCAGACCGGTTTGCCGGTGACGCGATCGAACACGTACGCGAAGCCTTGCTTCGTCACCTGCACGACCGCTTTGATCGCACGTCCATCGACGCGGATGTCCGCGAGAATTGGCGCCGCCGGTGGATCGAAGTCCCACAGGTCGTGGTGCGTCAGCTGGAAATGCCACACCCGCTCGCCCGTGTCCGCCTTCACGCATACCAGGCTCTGGCCAAAGAGATTGTCGCCAAGGCGGTGGCCGCCATACATGTCACTGGTCGGCGACGTCACCGGCATGTAGACGTAGCCGAGTTCTTCATCGGCGCTGAAGAGGGCCCACACCGGCGCCTGGCCCGAATATTTCCAGGAGTCGTTCTCCCACGTGTTGACGCCGAATTCGCCGGCCTGGGGGATTACGTGGAACTGCCATCGCAACGCTCCGGTTCGAACATCGAATGCCCGAACATCGCCACGAGGTTGGTCTTTGCTGTCGGGGGAGTCGGTCATCGACGCGCCGACAATGACGACGTCGTGAATCACAAGTGGAGCGCCGGTCCAGTAGTACTTCGTCATCATCGGACCGAGGCCCTTCGTGAGATTGACACGCCCCTGATCGCCGAAGCCGGGATAACGCTTGCCGGTCTTCGCGTTCAGCGCGTAGAGATACTCTCCTCGCTGTACGACGATTCGTTGGTCGCGGCCGTCGGTCCAATACGCCACGCCGCGGGTGCTGTCGCCAGCGAGCTCGCCAGGCGCAAACGGCTCCTGCACCCACAGGGTCTTGCCAGTCGCGGGTTCGAACGCCTCGGCCAGGCCGATCCCGTTCGGGGCGTACAGAACACCGTCGACCATGAGCGGCGTCGCCCGAAAGTTCGGTGCGATTCGCAGCTTGGGATCTCTCTCCGCGAGAGCGGGATCAACGGCCGGACGCCGCCACGCGACGTGAAGCTTCGAGACGTTGGTCTTGTTGATCTGATCGAGCGGCGCGTACTTCGTGCTGCCGGCGTCGCCGTTGTAGCTTCGCCACTGACCGCCTTTCGTGCCGTGCTGGGCGGCTACGACCGCGGTACAGACCCAAATGGTGATCGCCACCGCTGTGATGAATCCACGTCGACGCATCGCGTCCTCCTTCGTCGATCGGAACCTGCGGTCAGGAGTTGTATGGACGGCGCGATGATAATGCACGAGGCGGCTGCTTTTCGGCCTATTCCCCGGGTGCTTCGGCGCAAGAAGGCTCGCGCACACGGCGGTCTATGGTGTATAAGCTCGGCACGGCCAATGACGGAGGAATCATGAGAAACGCGATTCGGCGGTGGTATCTCGGTGTCGTCCCGTTGGTGGGTCTTCTGATTTGGATGACGCTCCCCGTTGCGGGCCAGGCAGGCGCGAAAAACGGCGAGTGGACGACCTATGGCGGCGATCTCGCCAACACCCGCTACGCTCCGCTGGACCAGATCAACGCCGGCAATTTCGACAAGCTCCAGGTTGCGTGGCGGTTCAAGACCGAGAACCTCGGTCCGCGACCGGAGTTCAATTTCGAATCGACGCCGCTGATGGCTCGTGGCGTCGTCTATTCAACGGCCGGGACGCGCCGGGCTGTCGTCGCGCTCGACGCCGCCACCGGCGAGATGCTCTGGGTCCACCGCGAAGTCGAGGGGCCGCGTGGTGATACCGCGCCTCGCCAGCTTTCCGGACGCGGGCTTGCGTACTGGAGCGACGGCCGCGAGGAGCGAATTGTCTACGTCACGCCAGGCTACCGGCTCATCGCGCTCGATGCGAAGACTGGCAACCCGGTCCCGAGCTTCGGCAAGGACGGCGTGGTCGATCTGAAGCTCGAAGACGACCAGACCATGGATCTGGTCAACGGCGAGGTCGGCTTGCATGCTGCACCGGTCATCGCCGGTAACACCGTCATCATCGGCGCCGCGCATCTGAGCGGCAGCGTTCCTCCGAAGGGGAAGACCAACGAGAAGGGATACATCCGCGGCTACGACGTCAAGACCGGCAAGCGGCTCTGGATCTTCCACACGATTCCGCAGCGCGGCGAGTACGGCAACGACACGTGGCTCAATAACTCGTGGACGTACAGCGGGAACAATGGCGTGTGGGGCCAGATATCCATCGATGAAGAACTGGGCATGGTGTATCTGCCGGTCGAGATGTCTACCGGCGACTACTACGGCGGTCATCGACCTGGCGATAACCTCTTCGGCGAAAGCGTCGTCGCGCTAGACCTCAAGACCGGTCAACGCAAGTGGCACTACCAGCTCGTGCACCACGGCATCTGGGACTTCGACATCCCGTGTGCGCCAATTCTGGCGGACGTCACGGTCAACGGACGCACGATCAAGGCGCTCGCGCAGCCGACCAAGCAGGCGATGCTATACGTGTTCGACCGCGTGACGGGCAAGCCGATCTGGCCGATCGAAGAGCGGCCGGTCGAGAAAGGTGATGTGCCCGGCGAGTGGTACGCGCCGACGCAGCCAGTGCCGCTGGATTCGCACGGCAAACCGTTCGCGTACGACTGGAACGGCTTCCAGAAGGATTACATCATCGACTTCACGCCGGAGCTGCGCGCGGAAGGCGAGCGAATCGTCTCCAGGTACAAGATTGGTCCCGTGTTCACCCCTCCCGTCGTGAGCAGGGTCGAGGGACCGCTGGGGACGCTGAGCCTCGCGATCAACGGCGGCGGCACCGTGTGGGCGGGCGGCTCGTACGATCCCGACACGCACATCATGTACGTGTACTCGCGCCGCAATCCTGCTTCACTCAACCTGGTGAAGCCGGATGACGTAAAGGTCAACGATATGAACTACGTGTCGGGCAACGCGATCACAGGCGCGCGCACGGCGAGGCCGATGGGCGCGCCGCCTGGCCAGGGCGTGCTCGTCGCGCGCGGTGCGCGCGACACCGGAGCCGATGGCGCCGAAGGTGGACCGGTTGCGGCGCCGGCAGGCGGGGGTGGTGGAGAGGGCGGTCCAGCCATCACCGTCCAGGGGCTGCCGATCGTCAAGCCGCCCTACGGCAGCATCAGCGCGATCAGCCTCGACAAGGGCGAGATCCTCTGGCAGATCGCGCACGGCGACACGCCGGACAACATCCGAAATCACGCCGCGCTGAAAGGTGTGACGATTCCCCGTACCGGCCAGAACGGGATCATCGGCACGCTCGTGACCAAGACCTTGCTCATCGCCGGCGAAGCGGTAGAGACGACGGCCAATCATCCGCGCGGCGCGCTGCTTCGTGCCTATGACAAAGCGACCGGCAAGGATGTCGGTGGAGTGTTGATGCCCGCGCGCCAGACTGGATCGCCGATGACGTACATGCTGAATGGCAGGCAGTACATCGTCGTCGCCGTTGGTGGTGGTGGCGTGCCGGGCGAGTTGGTGGCGTTCAGGCTGCCTGCGGCACCGACGACGAATTAGGCGAGCGATCGTAGAGGCGGACCCTAAGGTCCGCCTCTACTGAATCTATTTTTTCCCCAGCTCCTCGTACGCGGTGCTCACGCGGCCCTTGAAGCCGCCGAAGAGATCGCCGCCCATCCCATAGCCCTTGTACTTCTCGGGAGTCTGGTACTCACTGGCCGCCTGGTCGGCGGTCTTCCCGGCCTTCATCTCGGACTGCACCCACGCGACGAAATCGTTGTTGAAGTCGGCGTACTCCTTGAGGTCCGCGGGTTTCATCAGTGTGCTGTGACCGGTGATGATCGTGTCGTAGTCTTTCAGCCCCGTGGCCGCCTTCGCCAGCGTCTTGCCGTACTCGACCATGCTTCCGCCGTTGCCGGTGTCCACAAGCGGGATGTTCTTGCCGGCGAACGCGTCACCGGCGTGCACCACTCGCGGTGTCCGGAAGAGCACCCACGCGTCTCCGCCCGTATGCGCCCGGCCGAAGTAATAGAGGTCGATTTCATCCTTGCCGCTGCCGATCTTCATCGTGTCCTTGAAGGTTCGCTTCGGCAGAAAACGCGCACCCGCGCCCTTGAAGGCATCCATGTTCTGCATGTACGTCTTCGTACTCTCCTGCGCGACAATGTCCACCGTTGGGCCGAAGAACTCGTTGCTGCCGGTGTGATCCGGATGCGTGTGCGTATTGATGATGAGCGAAATCGGCTTGTCGCTCACCGTCCGCACCTTGTCGAGGATGGCCTGCCCCCAGTTGGCGAGCTTGGTGTCGACAATGACGACGCCGGCGTCGGTGACGAAGGCTGCCGTGTTCCCGCCTCCGCCCGTAATCATGTAGAGATTGTCTTTAACCTTTTCTATCTGCGCGACGTTCGGCCCGCCCTGGCGTCCCCCGGCCGGCGGTCCCTGAAATGCCGAGGTGGCCATCGACAAGGCGCCGACCGCGATGATCCCGCCGAGCACCAATCTCCGTTTCATGGATCGCCCTCCAGGAAAAATAGAGTATAACGTTCGCGTTCGCGCCGCCGGTCGGGGCGCGCACATACCGGAGGGGCTGCCGTGAAACAGCGCGCGGGTGTCCTCGTCCTCGGTTTCGTCACGGTTGCGATTGGCACAGTGTGGGTGCAGGCCAACGGTCGCTCGGCCGACGAGCCGATCTGGGCCTATGGGTTCCTGACACCGCCGTCGCTGGCCGAGAAGGCACCGCTGCCCCAGAATCCTCCGACGCGCAACCTTCGGCCGAACGAAGATCGCAACGAACAGTTGCGCCCGCGCCGTGTCGAGGGCTCGAGCGCGTCGTACTCGCTCGTCGACGTGCGCGACGGGCACAACGTCATCGACTGGTTCCCGGACGATCATCCGTCGCCGATGCCCGATGTCATCGCGCACGGCCCGAAGAAGCTCGGTGAGCGCTCGCGCGGCTGCGGCTCGTGCCACCTGCCAAATGGACAGGGACGTCCCGAGAACGCTCCGCCCGGCGGATTGCCGTACGCCTACACCGTGCGGCAGCTTCAGGACTTCCGCCTGGGATTCAGGCGCAGCGCCGACTGGCGCAAGACCAACACTCCGACGATGGTCAACCTCGCCATGTCGATGTCCGACCAGGAGATTCACGAGGCCGCCGCGTACTTCGCCGCCGTGAAGTACAACACGCGGTGGATACGCGTGGTCGAAACCGATCTCGTCCCGAAAACGCGCATCCAGGGCAACCTGTTCATTGCAACTGAAAGCGCACGCACCGAGCCGATTGCCGGGCGCATCATCGAGGTGCCTGGAGACGAGAACCAGACCGAACTGGTTCGCAACCCACACGCGGGTTTTGTCGCCTACGCGCCGATCGGCAGCGTCGCGCGGGGACGCGAACTGGTCACGACCGGTGGCTCGATGGTCATCGACAACCAGGTGGTCCAGGGCAAGACGACGGTGTGCGCTGGCTGCCATGGTCCGGACCTGAAGGGCAAGGACGACGTCCCGCCGCTCGCCGGCCGATCGCCGAGCTACCTCGCGCGACAGCTGTACGACTTTCAGCAGGGCACACGCAACGGCGCGGCGGCGCCGCTCATGCGTCCCGTCGTGGCAAACCTCACCCACGACGACATGGTCGCGATCACCGCGTACCTCGCGTCGCTGGGACAGACACCGGTGGCTGCGCCACCGCTGCTGCTCCCCGTTCCCGTGACCAGCACGGCGCGCCGATAGTTCGCGTTAAGTTCCGTTGTCGAGCGGCCGATAACGTTCGGCAATGGAGACGTTCGAGCGATGAGTCTCGGTTCCTCCACGGCGATGCCCGGATGGCAGCGGGCCAATGTTCTCGCCGCCGCGCAGTACCTCCGGGACGTCGTCGCCGGTCGGCCTGAGGATGCGAAGGCGCAGTCGGTGTACGAAGGACTCCTCGAGGTGCTCGAGCCGGCGCGCCGCACGATCCGCCAGCAACGCGAGCTGACAGAGGCCGCGCGGTTATCAGTGATGTCGCGCGAGAAACGCACGGGTACCGAGCGGCGCCGCGGCGATCGACGCCGCGTCAATCTCGGATCGCCCGGCGGCGAACGGCGGCAAGGCGAGCGGCGCGCGCGCCCCGACCGCCGCGTCCGCAGCTGAACATCATTGACCTGTTTTTCGGCGCGTGCTACGGTCGCGCGCCATGGACAGCAGGCAATTCCTCACTGGCACCGCGTTAGCGCTCCTCATCGGTGCGGCTGCAATCGTTAGGGCGCAGCAGCCGGGCGACCCTGCCCGGGAGCGGCCAGGGGTCGACCTTGTCCTCACCAACGGCAAGATCATCACGGTTGACGAGAAGTTCACGATCGCGCAGGCGCTCGCGATCAGAGGCAATCGGATCGTCGCCGTCGGTACAAACCAGCAGATCGCTCAGATGGCCACGGCCACGACGCGGCGCATCGATTTGCGCGGCCGCGCTGTCGTGCCCGGACTCATCGACAACCACATGCACCTGCTTCGTGCGGGCACGACGTGGGCGCGCGAAGTTCGATTCGACGGCGTCGAATCGCGCAGGCAGGCGCTCGACATGGTGGCGGCGCGCGCCAAGACGGTTCCACCCGGCGACTGGGTGTACAGCATCGGTGGCTGGTCGGTCGATCAGTTCGCCGACAGCCGCGCCAAATTCACGCGCGAGGAGCTCGATCGCCTTGTTCCGAACAGCCCTGTCGCGCTCCAGGAGTCGTACTACCGCACCTATCTGAACACGCGCGGCCTCGAGGCGTTCAACATTCGCGACGGCGCACCGGATCCAGCCGACTTCCCCAAAGGTTCGATCGTCCGTGACGGTTCCGGCCGCGCGACTGGCATTGTCGAGGGCGGGATGGGCGCCGTGCGCGCGATCGCGGCGAAGATGCCTCGTGCTGCAGAGAACGGGCTCGAGGCGAGCACGCTCTCGATGATCAAAGACATGAATCGCGCTGGGCTGACCGCGTTCGGCGTGGCCGGCTGCGACCCCGCGCTGCTGCCGATGTACCGGAAATGGGAATCGCAGCATCAGCTGAACGTCCGGATCTTCTGCATCGATGGCGTGGGCGCTGGAACACCCGAGCAGGTCGAGCGCGCCCTGCCGCAGATCGGCAACATCAAGCTGTTTCAGGGCGACGACTTCATCGACAGCGTGCTGTACGGTGAGAGCGTCTACGGACCGCTGCACGATCCGATGTTCGACTCGACCTCGGATCCGAAGCCGGAGCAGCTTGCGCAATGGCGCCGTCTGGCAACGGAAGTCGCCAGGAACCGCCTGCCGCTGCATGTACACGCAGAGCTGACGCACACCATCGACGCATTTCTGGATCAGATCGAAGCGATCAACAAGGTGTATCCCGTCAAGAATCTGCGATGGATGCTGGCGCACTTCAACCAGTCGAACGGGACGCAGCTGGAACGGATGAAGCGGCTCGGCATGTATGCCGCCGTGCATCCATGGAACGTGATCAATGGGGGCATCATGCGCGAGATCTTTGGAGATGACGCCCTCGATCAGCCGCCGCTGGCAACCATTCAGGCCAGCGGCATCATGTGGGGCTTCGGCAGCGACGGTAGCGCAGCCAATCAGTACATGCCGTTCATCACGCTCAATTACGCGGTTACCGGCAAGATGGCCAGCGGACTCAAAGTGATGCGGCAGCCGATCAGCCGTGAAGATGCGCTGATTGCGTACACGCGGCGCAATGCGTTCTTCGTCTTCCAGGAAGACAATCTCGGCGCGCTTCAGCCCGGCAAGCTCGCGGATCTCGTCGTGCTCGATCGCGACTACCTCACGATCCCTGCGGATCAAATCAAAGACATCAAACCGGTGCTGACCATCGTGGACGGTCGGATCGTCTTCGACGTCAGTACCGCGAACGGCACACGGTAATCACGATTACGAACCACGAACCACCACCAAAGGGAGGAGCGATGACGGCACTGCGTCGGGTACTTCTGGCTGCCCTCGTGTGGATGATCCCCATGTGCGCGTTCGCACAGGAAGCGGTATTGTCCGGCACGATTACCGATTCCACCGGTGCAGTACTGCCGGGCGTGACGGTCACGGTTCTTCACCAGGCGTCCGGTAATCGCTTCGTGGCCGTGACCGATGAGCGAGGCGTCTATCGCATTCCTGCGCGCGTCGGCGCGTACCAGATTGCCGCGGAGCTTCAAGGCTTCGCGACGGCGCAGCGAAACAACATCGAGCTGCTCGTCGGCCAGACGCTGGTCATCAACCTGCAGATGGCGCCGAGCGGCGTCGCCGAGACGGTCACGGTCAGTGGCGAAGCGCCGCTCATCAACGTGGCGACATCGCAGCTTGGCGGCAACATCGATCCCCAGCAGGTTCAGGAGCTGCCGGTGCAGGGTCGCAACTGGATGGCGCTCGCCATGCTCGCGCCCGGCAGCCGCATGACCTCCGACACAGCCAACACGCCGATTGCCAACCGTGGCGCGGCAGGCGACGTCCGACAGTACCAGTTCAGTCTCGACGGCCAACAGGTCACCTCTGAGATGGGGTTCGGAAACCAGCCGCGGTACAGCCAGGAATCAATTGGCGAGTTCCAGTACATCTCCAACCGGTTCGACGCGACGATGGGCCGGTCAGCAGCGGTGCAGGTCATTGCCGTGACCAAGTCGGGAACGAACAGATTTTCAGGATCGGTGCGCGGCAACTTCCGTGACAGCCGGTTGAACGCGCCTGATCCGGTGATCCACAAGGTCGTTCCGATCGACAACCAGCAGCTGGCATTCACCCTTGGCGGTCCAATCCGCAAGGATCGCCTCCACTTCTTCACGCACTTCGACTACGAGCGTGAGCCGAAGACGAGCGTCTGGAACACGCCATACCCGGCCTTCAACGTGGAGCTGCATGGTCCCGAAACGGTGAAGATGGGCGGCGGGCGCCTCGATTACCAGCTGTCGTCGAACATGCGCGTGATGGGGAAGATCACCGACGCCGAGCACTGGCAGCCGTTTACAGCGGGCAACAACAGCCATCCGGCGGCGACGGGGTCCACGCTTGAAACAAATCGAGAGTATTCCGGCCAGTTGACGCACGTCATTACCAACAGGGCGGTGAACGAAATCAACGCCGGCAAGACCCGGTGGATCTTCGAGAATGCGAACCTGACGAACTGGTCACATCACTGGCAGGCGTCCAACGGCGTGGCCACCGGCTCGCCGCGCATCACCTTCGGCAACTTCACCATCGGCGGCAACGCGTTCTACCCGCGATTCGGCGCCCAGGACAACTGGAGCCTGCGTGACAACTTCACGTACTCCTACGACGCGCGCGGCCGCCACGACGTGAAGGCCGGCGCCGATGTCGTCGTGATGGTCGACTCCGGCAACAACTGCCAGTCCTGCATGGGCATCGTCGATGCGCGGAACGCGCGACCCTCGGCAGCGGAGCTCACGGCGTGGTTTCCGGACCCGTGGAACGCCGATACGTGGAACATGAACGCGATCTCACCGCTGATTCTCACCTACAGCATCGGCGTCGGGAATTACGCGACGCGCGACGTCCGCCCGCAATACGGGGCTTGGTTCCAGGACGATTGGCAGATTGCCTCGAAGCTGACGTTGAATCTCGGCGCACGCTACGACCTGAGCATTAACGCGAACGGCAACAACTACGCGGTTCCACCATTTGTGGACAAGGGACGTCCGGCGGATAAGAACAACATCCAGCCGCGCGCCGGATTCGCCTATCGCCTCACGCCCGACACCGTGGTACGTGGCGGTACGGGCGTCTATTTCTCGACGCCGCTCCAGATCGACACCTTCTTCATGGCGCAGATCGATCGCCTCGTCGTCGTCCAGTACTCAAACGATGGGCGACCGGACTTCGGGTCCAACCCTACCAACGGTCAGCCGCTGCCGTCGGTGTCACAGGGGCAGCAGCAGTTCTGTCACGTCCGCAACGTGCCGGGGTGTCTGCGGCGTTCGCTCCAGGAGCTCGTTGCGCCCGCCGATTACTCCACACAACTCGGTCGTACCTGGCAGAACTCCATCGGCTTCCAGCATCAGATCGGCGCCACGATGGCTGTCGAAGCGGACTACGTCTACAGCCAGGGACGCAACGAAAAGGACGTCATCTCGAACATGAATCTGACGTTCAATCCGGCGACCGGCGCGAACTATCCGTTCTCCGACATCTCACGTCGCGCGTACCCGGACTTCGGCGCGATTTCGATGGTGGTCCGAATGGGACGCTCCCGCTATCACGCGTTGCAGACGGCCGTCACCAAACGCTTCAGCAATCGCTGGCAGGGTGGCGCGACATACACGCTGTCAGGTCTCTGGGATGCGTATCCCCAGGCGTTCAGCGGCATCACTCCAGTACCCTTCAAGACCACACCCGATCTTGGCGGCGAGTGGTCGTTCTCGGCGGGTGATCTGCGGCACCGGGCGGTGCTGAATGGTATCTGGGACGTCGGCCGCGGCCTCCAGTTGAGCGGTGTGTTCTACACGGGTATCGGCGAACGTGCAACGACGACCTACGGAGGGGATTCGCGCAACATCGCGGGCGTCGGCGGACCGGAATCGTCAAGCCGCCTGCGTGCGCGGCCCGACGGGACGATTGTGCCGCGGAACTGGTTCACGCAGCCGCCGCGACGCAAAGTCGATCTGCGCGTTCAACAGAAGGTGACGGTAGCGCGTCGCGTGACGCTTGAAGGAATTGCCGAGGTCTTCAACGTCTTCAACTCGCCAAACTGGACGATTACGACGATTGAGACGAGCCCGCAGTACCTCCAGCGGACCGCCGGACAGAACCGGACCGCGCAGGTGGGTTTCCGAGTCACGTTCTGACGAGGGGTCGTCAGGGTCGAACGCCAGAAGAGCTGAAAACGTCCCGAATCTGTCGAGTGACGCGGGGAGTTGAACTTGCTTGCCCTCAATGCCCCGGAGGAGAAACACATGGCTCTTCGGGAGAAGTACAACTACGCCATTCAAACGGCGAAGAATTTCCACATGCAGGGTAACGCCGAAGAACGCGACGGCAAGCTGCACTTCAAAGGAACCGTTCAGACGCAGGAGGAAGCCAACAAGATTTGGGACGCGATCAAGACGATTCCGACCTGGCAGCAGGAGGTTGTAGCTGACATCCGTGCGACCGGCGCGTCCTCGGGGACGCATCAGGGTCAGCCGACAACACAGGGAGAGAAGACTTATACCGTCAAGTCGGGCGACACGCTGAGCAAGATCGCGAAGGAGATGCTCGGTGACGCGAACGCCTACACGGAAATCTTCAACGCCAACAGGGATGTCTTGAGTGATCCCGACAAGATCAAGCCGGGACAGGTCCTGAAGATTCCTTCACACGCGCATAAGTAAATCCCAAGTCCCAAGATCCAAATCCCAAATCCAAATCGCTGTTGTGATGTGGAGCTTGGGATTGGGATCTGGGATTTGCAGCTCGCTCACGCCGCGTGGCTGCTGGGACCGTGATCCCTGTCGGTCGCGCGGCGTCCGAATCGCCGCCGCTCGAATTCCACCTTTTCACGTTTTTCGCGAAGCTTCTGGTAGATGTCGTTCGACGTCCACTCCGACTCGCGTCGGTCGGAGCGAAAACGTCGCTCCGGCATCGGCGTCACATTCGAGCTCTCCTGTGAGTTCGCCGGGATGAATCGACGCGCCCGTGCCGCTTCCTTCACCGCGTGCACGATGTTGTCGAGATCCCACGGCTCGTCGACGATCTCGTAGATGTGTTCATCGCGGCCGGCGAGCCGTTGCACATGCGCCGGATTCGCCGACGTAATGACGAATCGCCGCTCGCGCATCGATGTGGCGCGGCACATCTGGAAGATCTCCCAGTTGTCTTCGTAGGGAGGACCGATGTCGTAGACGACAACCACCGGATCGTGCCGTTCCATGATGCCGTTGGCATCGCATCGGCCGTTACGCACCTCCGGGATGAGCGCGGATATCGCGTCGAACCCCGCGCTCTCGAGCAGCTTGGCGAGGGGCGCGACCGCGTCGAGATTCGCATTGAACAGTACGACGACCCCGAGCGACCCCATCAGGGAGGGGGGAAGTGCACAAATCACGCCGCCGAGACGGGGCTGGCGCCATCAGCCCGCCCGAGATGAGCGCTTATTTGGCTACGGGGATGGACGGCGCCGTGGCATCGGCGTTGGTCCGGTCGCCCCACTGATTGTTCTCGATGCAGAAATACTCGATGATCTCGCTGTCCGGCTCACCCAGCTTTGCCGTATAGGTCACCTCGAACGGCTTGGTGAACGTTCCAGGATCGTCAATCGTCACCACGCGCTGGAGCGTGTTGTAGTCGGTGCGCGTGTAGCGCTCGATGAGGTGCAGCTTCTCGGTGTGTGGCGTGCCTGCACTGTCGAGCCAGAACTTGTCGTTGAGCCCGACGGTGTCGACGACCAGCGTGTTGCCTTCCCAGCGCCCGATTGAGTGACCGAACCACGTCGGTGACGGATCATCCGGGTGCTTGCGGCCGTCCATGAAGATCTGCCGAAAGCTATGGGCGTTGCCTTCCTGCAGCATGAAGATGTATTTCGCGTGCTCGGTCGGATGCTGCACGAGCCGCCAGGCAAAGCCGCCGGTGATGCGCAGCGGGCCGCCAGGCATGCAGTAGAAGTACGGGTCGTCTGCTTCCTTCAACGACGCCATCTTCTGCTTCGCCCACGGCAACATCAGCGCATCGAGCTTGTCCTTGCCGAGCAGGCGCGGGATCGGCGCATCCCCGCCGCCGGTCCAGATGCCGGAGAAATCCACCGTGCCGTCCGCGAGCTTCGGCGCGGGGCGCTTGGCGTCGGCCGCCCGCTTGGGTCCGTTTTCACCGCCGAGCCTTCTGGGCAGCTCCTGCGCGCGCGGCTGCGAGAGGAATGGCGCGGTGAGCCCGATGACGGCGATCGCAGCAACAACGATCTTTTTCACGGCGTCCTCGCTTCTCAGTTGCCAAGCTTGGGAACGAAGAACTCCTTGCCGTCGGCGCCCTTGAATGACGTCACGATTGCGCGTTCCGCCACGGAACGGCCGGCGAAGCCTTCGACCACCACCTGCGTGCCGACGGGCAGCGTCTTGCGCGACCATCCGCCGCGCTCGAGCGCCGGCGTGCTCGCCATCTCGAAGTTCCATGTGATCACCTTGCCGCTGGCGTCGGTGACATCGACATAGAAGTGGGTGTGCGGATTGGTCCATTCGACCTTCGAGACGGTGCCCTTCACCGTGATCGGCTTCTTCGCGTCGTATTCCGCAGTCCACGAGTGGTGCGCGGAGAGCGGGACGGCGAGAGCCGGAAGGGCGAGCCCCAGAACCAAGACGCCAAGCTTCATATCACTCCTCCTAGAACCCGTACTTGATGCCGAACTGCATGATACGCGGATCGCCGGCCGACGATGTTATACGACCGAAGGTGCCGGCGTCGAAATTGGTCACCGGGTTGCCCCAGTTGAAGTTGTTGAACAGATTGAAGATTTCCACCCTCAACTCGAGCTGACGGGTTGCGGCGAACGAGACGAGCCGCGAAAACGCGACATCGGTGGTCCAGAATCCCGGTCCTTCGATGCTGTTGTTGCGGTGATCGCCATAGGTGCCGGGCGCAGGCGCCGCAAACGACGGCGCGTTCAGGTAGTTGTTCAGCGTCCTGTCGCCGTACGGATTTGCATTCACCTGATTGACGCGTTGCGGCGTGATGCCGGTTCCCGCGATGTCGCGAGTCGTAGTCACGACAAGCCAGCTACCGCTGCGCGCGGTGATGATCCCGGAGGCACGCCAGTCGGACGCAACGACGCGCAGCAGGGTGTTGGCGAAGCGGGGGCTCTGCGCGCCAATTGATGCATTGAAGATCTGCTGCCGGCTCTGCGAGCAGTTGCCTTCGTCGAACGACGGATCGTCTGGTTTTGTGTATCCGCCGGTGAACTGACTGAAGCCGCCGCTGACATCGGTATCGGCGACACAGTGCGAGAGCGTGTAGTTGGCGGCGAGGCTGAGGCCGTTGGCGGCGCGACGTCCCCCCGACAGTTTCAAGCCGCGGTAACTCTGCGTCCCGGCGTCCACGTAGCGCACGATGGGACCCAGCCACTGACCGGCATCAGGGTTCTCGAGGAACAGGGTCCGTCGGCGATCGGTGTTCGCGCTGACCGTGCACGACGGATACGAAACGCCGGCGATCGTGCACGGGCCGGTGCCCATGAAGTTCGAAGGATTGATGTGTGCCTGTCCCCACATGCGATCCGCGTAGCTTCCGAGGTAGCTCACCGACGCCTGCCACGCCGATCCGATTTGGCGCTCGAACGTGACGTTCCACGACTGCACACGTGTCGAGTTGATGTTCGGATCGATGACGCCGTAGGCGCCGAAGCCGGGGAACTGCGCATCGAACGGCGGGTCACGGGGAAGAGGATGCGTGTCGCCGCCGGGAACGTTCCGATACGGATCTTCGAACGGCACTCCGTTCAGCTCCACGCGATTGCTGAACGGCGACGCGGACGCCGCGATATACAGGAACTGCGCGCTCGGGAAGTCATAATTGAGACCGTACGATGAGCGAATCGCCGTGCGGCCGTCACCCGTCAGATCCCACGCGACGCCGGCCCGCGGCGAGAAGTTCGCCCACTGTTTGTTCACGCCAGACTGGCCGGGTGGGAAGCCGGGATCGCCGGGATAAATCAGACCGGCCGGCGCATTCTTGAACCGCTGTGTCTTGACGCCTGTGCGGAAGTTGTCGAGAACGAAGTTTGCGATCGCACCGTTATCGACGTTCTGGCCAAAGTACGGTTCCCACCGCAACCCCATGTTGAGCGTTACGCGGTCCTTGACGCGCCACGTGTCCTGGCCGTACGCGCCGAAGTACCACTGATTCATGTTGAGAATTCCCGGCGCTCCGTGCCGCACCAGCGACGCCTGGCCCAGCAGGAAGTCCGCGAGCGCCAGGCCATATGTCTGGCCGTTGAAGTTGAAATCGCCTGCGGCGCGCGCGTTGTCTTCCGTTGATGACGTCCAGTGGGAGGTTGTCGCCCCGAATGCGAACTGGTGGCGGCCGCGCACCCACGAGAAATCGTCGCCGGCCTGATAGGACTCGTTGGCCAGCCGTACCTTCACCGAGTTGCCTCCTGAAACGGTGAAGGCGTTGGTGACCGCGAGGCCGATCACACCAGGAACATAGGTGTGCAGCTTGATCCCGATTTCGGGAGCATCGAAGAACTTGTCCGGTGGATCGTTCAGATGGTTCGACGTGCGGTTCCACGTCACGTGGAACGCGTTCACCATGTTCGCGCCTAGCACCAATGTGTCGCCGAATGCGGAGGATTGCGCGCGCGCCCGTTTGTTGGCGCCGAACTCCCGTCGCACGGTCAGGATGTTGCCGGTTCGCGACAACGTCGGCAACCGCCGCTCGAACGTGTCGATATAGCGTCCGAAAATCGTGTGGTTCGCGCCGAGCTGATAGTCCACGCGTGTGACGTACTGCTTGTCGTTATTGTCCAAGGGGACGCTGTAGTTGATCTGCCCGCATGGATCGGTAGCTGTCGGGAGGTGCTGTGCGACGACGACGGCGGGACGGCTGAAGAGCGTCGGATCGATCGTGTTGTTGACGAACGGCGTCCGCAGCGCGATCGGTCGTCCGGCATTGCACGCGGGTGACGCGTAGGCCGTGAAGTCGCCCCTCATCATCGCTGCTGTCGGGACAAATGCGATGAACGACGGCGGCATCTGTCGCGTGCGCGTCCCCTGATACGCGGCGAAGAAGAACAACCGGTCCTTCAGAATCGGCCCGCCCAGCGTGCCGCCAAACTGATTCCGGTTGAGCCCGTCGTCGATTTTCTCGCCGTCCGCACCGACGGGCGCGAAATAGTCGGTCGCGTTGAAACGGTGGTCGCGCAAGAACTCGAACACGTTTCCGGACCACCGGTTCGTACCGGACTTGGTCACCGCATTCACCGTGGCGCCCGAATGCGTTCCGTTCTCCGCTGACAACCCACTTGTCGCGACTCGAAATTCCTGCAGCGCGTCGGGGAATGGAAACGGAAGGTTCAGATTGTCGTACGTGTCGTTGTGCATCGCGCCGTCGAGCACGTACGTGACGCCCGATCTCAGACCGCCGGCCACGGAAATGGCCACCGCATCGGAGCGGTTGCGCTGGCCGCTGACATCGCCGGTGTTGACCGCTGCACCGGCCAGAATGATCAGGTTCGTCACCTGGCGACCCTGGAGCGGAAGCTCGACGATCCGCTGGTTCTCCACGACCTCACTGATTCCAGCGCTGCGGACGTCGACCAACGGCGCCGCCCCTTCGACCGAAATCGTTTCCGCGACATCGCCGATCGCGAGCGTCACATTGATCGTCGGGTTGCCGTTCACCTGTAAGACGATGCCGGTCTGCACGTAACTGCGGAACCCCTGCAGCGACGCTTCCAGCTTGTACGGACCCGTCGGGAGGTTCGGTACGACGTATGTCCCGCCACCCTCGGTCACGACCGTACGCGCGAATCCGGTATCGGTCTGCGTGACGGTCACGGTGACGCCGGGAAGAACGGCGCCGCTCGCATCTCGTACCGTGCCGCTCATCTGTCCGGTGGCCTGCGCCCAGGCGGGCGCAGGTGTCAGAGCAATCATGAGAGCGATGCCGACGACGCTGCTCAGAACTCGCACCATGCAATCTCCTCGGGTGAAATTCGGCGCGATGCTACTACAATTCGCCAGCCATGAAGCACTTGCAGCGTATCGGTCTGATCGTCCTTCTGTCGGGCGTGCTCGTGCACTCGCAAGGCGGCGCACCGGCGCGCTTCATCACGCCGCCAACGCAGGTTGTGGCGATTCGCGCGGGCAGACTGTTCGACAGCCGTGCGGGCACGCTGCTGAACAACCAGGTCATCGTCATCAGAGGCGACCGGATCGCGGATGTTGGACCCGCGGTCGTCATTCCGCCCGATGCGCGCGTCATCGATCTGAGCGCGGCCACCGTGTTGCCGGGCATGATTGACGCGCATGTCCATTTGTTTCCGGCCGACGATCTCTCCGAGTCGACACGGACCATCGTCGGGGTCGCCAACGCGCAGACCGATCTGAACGCCGGCTTTACAACCGTGCTCGACATGGATTCGCGCGGAGGATTCGGCACCGTCGATCTCCGCAACGCGATCAATCGCGGTCTGGTGATGGGGCCGCGGATGCAGGTGGTGGGGCAGTCGCTGAATCAGCGCGCCAGCACGCCGTATCCGGCGCTGTTCAATCGCTTCGTCGATCGCTTCACGGAGGACAAGAACGTCAATTCGCCGTGGCTCGGGCGCGCGGCCGTGCGCGAGGTCAAGCTGCATGGTGCCGATTGGGTCAAGATCTACACGACGCAGGATTTCGTCGGCGACGAGTACAACGTCTGGAAACCTGATGGCACGCTGGTGAACAGCCCGTCGCTGACCGAGGAAGAGGTGACGGCGATCGTGGACGAAGCGCATCGCCTCGGCCTCAAAGTGGCCTGCCACACCTACGGCGGCGAGGGCCAACTGAGTTGCCTCAAGGCTGGCGTCGATGCCCCCAATCACCTCACCGATCTCGATGACGCGTCGCTGAAGCTGCTGGTCGACAAGAGGCTTCCGCTCGAGATGACGGTCGATGATCTCGTCTCTCTCGAGCCCGGCGATCTGAAGACGACAGGTGGGAAGAACAGCCGGCTGAAGATGGCGGAGCAGGCGTTCAAGAAGGCGCGTGCAGCGGGAGTGCCGATCGTCTTCGGCAGCGGCGCGACGTCCGCCACAATTCCACACGGGATCGGAGCCGATCAGTTCGCCTACTTCGTGAAATGGGGAATGACGCCCGCGCAGGCCCTGCAGACCGCGTATCTGCCAGCCGCGACGATGCTGAACTATCACTGGGAACAGCACGTAGGCAGCATCGAAAAGGGAAAGTTCGCCGACATCATTGCCGTCGCTGGCAACCCGCTGATGGATGTGAGCGAGATGCAGCGTGTCCGGTTTGTCATGAAAGGCGGTCTTGTCGTCAGATAGGAGAAATCCATGACCACGGACGTCCTCGACGTTGCGCGTCCCGTCATCCGCTCGCGGCGCGTCGCCGCGGTGCTGCTGTCACTGACGGCGCTCGCCGCCGTCGTGTTCGTGGCGGGAGCCGCGGTGCCGTACTTCCTGTCATCGTCGTTCGGTCCACCGGAGTACGCGCCGCGCCGCGGCTGGCTGCTCTTGCACATCGTGGGCGGCATGATCGCCTTGCTCACCGGCCCGGTGCAGCTATGGCTCGGCCTCGCCGATCGCGGAATGGCGTGGCACCGCCGAATGGGCATCGGCTACATGACCGGCGTCGGCGTCGGTTCCTTCGGAGCGTTTTACCTGGCGACGCACACAGATTTCGGCTGGGTCTTTGGGGCGGGATTATTGAGTCTTGCCGTCGCGTGGGTCACGACGACGACGCTCGCGTATCTCGCGATCAAACGGTCGCTGGCTGAACAGCACAAGGAATGGATGATTCGCAGCTACGTGGTGACGTTCGCGTTCGTGACGTTCCGCGTCATTCAGCCATCGCTACAGGCCGCGCAGATCGGGACGCCCCTCGAACAGCTCGCCATGGCGGCGTGGGCATGCTGGGCGGTGCCGTTGCTCATCGCCGAGCTGGTGATACAGGGCCGCAAGGTTCTCGCAGTCCGCGACGACTAACGAATCGTCATTTCGCGTTACCCGTAATGGCGGACGTGGGTCGCACGGCGTCGATCACGGCCTTGAACCTGTCGTCGATCAATCGTTTGCCGATCGCGTTCTTCGCTGCAGCCGTCTCGGTGGGGTTGGTCACTTTCGCTCGGGCCAACACTGTGACGGTCTGCTGCTGAACGGCGGCATCCGCGTCGGCTTGGGTTTTCGCTCCAGCTTTTGCGAGGATGCCTTCTGTATTGGTCACGGCGGCAATGTAAGCAACCGCTTGGGGCTCGGTGACAGATGCATTCATCGGAATGGTGAGGACGACTAAGTCATTCGTCCTCGCTTCAACGCGACCGTCTCTCGCGTTCCCGAGACCCACTTTGAGAGGTTCGGCCTTTCCTGCTTCTCCCATGTAGACAACATAAAGATCGCCGATGTCGCCGGCGATGTTCGAGCGATAAAGGCTGAATACGCCTCGATCTGAGGTGCGATCTTCCGCGAGTGGACTGCCCAGTTTCGTCTGCGTGGCATAGAGGCGTACAAGCGCGCCGGGCACTCGTTCGCCGTTTGAATTTACCGCCACCCCGACCACAATCAGCGTGTCGGCGTACACGAGGGGAGCGGCCGAAAGACAGATCCACGCGAGCAGCACGATCCTCGGTGTTCTAGTCATTCCATTTCACCAGAGCTGGAGGGGTTTGAGAGACGATCGATCCCGTAGAATTCAGCGTGGCGATCCGGCCGCATGCTACGTCGGCGCGGGACTTCCTCACGAACAGCGTCATATTCCCCTCTTGTGGTTGATCGATTTGGCCACGCACCAATTCGCGTTCGCACCGTTGATCCTCGTAGGCGATGAGGACCAGCGCGACGTCCTGAGACAGTCCCGCAGCCTTGAAATGCGCTTCCAGCATTACCCTCGGCGGGTTTTGCCCGACTACGCTGCCGGCCAGTTCCAAATCGCGAACCGAGGCGGTCGCAGGAACCGGAATCGTTCGAGGGAAGAGTAGGAGGACGAGAAAAAATGTCGCGATTCCGCCACCGAGCGACACAGTGAACTGTTGGTCATTGAGAGATGCGATCGGGAGTTTGCCTTTAACGGACGCGTGACCGCCGAAGGCTGCCGCACCAAGGCCAATGCCGATCGCGACAATCGGCGCGACCCATCGTTCATCAAGTCGCTCTATTCCAAACGCGGGAGCGAGGACCAAAAAGGCTAAGAAGAGCGCCGTCGCCGTCAGCGCCCCGACACCGAAAATGACCGCCCAGGATAGTCGCCTCATTCCTGAACCCATCAGACGATCGATGCGAGAGCGCGGATTATAAGCTGATCAGTACGTCACGCGCTGACTGTTTTTTGCGGTAGGTGTTGGTCCTACGTGCTTCCGACAAGATGAATCGTCGTCTGCGATTACCAGCGTTGAGGGGAACAAAAATTCACGAAATTGCTTCGAGTAGGGACAGCGCGAGGCGCGTAGGCGAACAATGCCGATATTGATCATGACTGATGAATTACCGCTGGCTCGCCTCGGGACTCTTCCTAGTGACTCTTGCGACGCTGATGCTCGAGATCCTCGACTCGCGTCTGCTGTCGGTCCTCACGTGGTATCACCTGGCGTTTTTAACCGTCTCGTTGGCGATGCTCGGCATGGCAGCCGGTGCGGTGCTCGTGTTTGTGGGTGGCGAACGCTATACGGAGCAGCGCGCGATTCGCGAACTGCCACGCGTCACGGTTTGGTTCGCTTTGGCCATTCCGTCGATGCACCTGGGCAACTTGATCTTGGGCATCCCCGTCCTCGAGCAGTTCAACGTGCGTGAGGTGACCGCGATCGTATTCGCCATCGTCGTGCTCGGCCTGCCGTTCTTACTTGCCGGCGTCGCGGTGACGCTGGCCCTGACGAGGTCGGGAGGATCGACCAGTCGCCTGTATGCGGCAGATCTTCTCGGCGCGGCCTTGGGTTGTCTGCTCGTCATCCCTCTGCTCGATCGAACCAACATCACGTCGGTTGCGTTCACGGCCGGCGCGATTGCCGCCGCGGGCGCGTATTGTTTCGATCACTTCGCGTTGGTCCGGCTGGGAGTCGCCACTACGGCCGGATCTCCTCGTCGACGCCGCGACCGCCGGAGGTTCAGCGTCGCCCTGTGCCTATGCCTCCTGGCGGTGGCCGTGTTGAATGCCGCGCCCAAACCCGGCATCGCTGTGGTCTACGCGAAGGGCCGCATTTTCCGGGGAGGCGATACGGCCGCCCTGAATGAAGAGCGCGTCGAGTGGTCGGCCTGGAACACCCACTCGTACGTCTTAATCAAGCCATCCTTTTTCGGGCCGGCCTTCTACTGGGGGGCCGGTCGGGGAGCGGAGCAGTTCCAGACTGCGTCGGCCGGGATCTTCATCGATGCGTACGCTGGAACACCCATCACCAAGTGGGACGGGAACATCGGGAGTCTCGACTGGGTGTCGTACGACGTCACCACGTTGCCATATCACCTTCGCAAGGGGAACGCCGGCATTATCGGCGTTGGAGGTGGACGCGACATTCTGTCGGCGCTCTGGGGCGGTAACACCTCGGTGACCGGCATCGAGATCAACGACAACCTGCTTCGCGCACTCCAGGGGCCGTATCGTGATTTTGCGAAATTCGTGAACCGGCCGGAGGTTCAGCTCGTCCACGATGAGGCCCGATCGTACTTGAGCCGTACCGACAAGCGATTCGACGTCTTGCAGATGTCGTTGATCGATACGTGGGCGGCGACCGGGGCAGGTGCATTCACGTTGACCGAGAACGGGCTGTACACCATCGAAGGCTGGCGTATGTTCCTCGATCGCCTCGCCCCCGGTGGTTTGTTCAGCGTGTCACGTTGGTTCGCACCCGGCGCCACGTCCGAGACCAGCCGTCTGTTGGCGCTCGCCGTCGCCGCATTGCTCGACCGCGGAGTGGACCGGCCGCTCGATCACATGGCCATGCTGTCGCGCCACAGCGTCGCGACGTTGATTGTGTCGAACCAGCCGCTGACCGACCAGGATCGTTCAGTCATCACGAAGCTCGCCGACGAGCGTGAGTTCGACGTCGTCGTGTCGCCGTGGACCGGTGCGGCCGATCCATTCCTGGCGGGCATCGTGAAATCGACGTCCGTTGGTGAACTCGACGCCGCCATCCGTCATCCGATGTTTGACTTCACTCCCCCCACGGACCAACGCCCCTTCTTCTTCAATACGCTGAAGCCGAGCAGCTTCCACAAGGCGTTCGATGTACCCCGCGACGGGGTCATCGCTGGGAATTTGCGCGCCACCTGGACGCTCATCCTCCTCTTCATCGTCGCCACCATGCTCGTGATCGGCATCATTATCTTTCCGCTGCTCCGCTCGGGTCTTCCGGCCATGGAGTCGGGCAGTTTCGCGACGTCGGTGGCGTACTTCGGAATGATTGGTGTCGGCTACATGCTGATCCAGATCCCGTTTCTTCAGCGTTTTTCGGTCTATCTCGGCCACCCGACGTACACGTTCGCCATCATTCTCTTTTCCATGATCTGCTTCACCGGCGTCGGCAGCTTCGTGTCGGATCGATTTCCGATTGACCGCAATCGATGGGTCCTCAAGCTGCCGCTGGCGATTGGTGCGGCGGTGCTTGTGTTGATTTACACGATTCAGCCGATCATGGACGCAACCATCCAGTTCGGGCTCCCGGCCCGGTCGCTCGTCGTGATCGCGTGTAGCGCCCCGATTTCCGTTCTGTTGGGCTTTTGCTTCCCCGTGGGGATGGTGCTGGTGGGCCGGCTCTCACCCGACGCGACGGCGTGGATGTGGGGTGTCAACGGAGCCGCGGGAGTTCTGGCGTCAATTGTGGCGGTCGCTATCTCGATGTGGTTGGGCATTCACGTCAATCTTGCAGCGGCGGCCCTCCTGTACATGCTGCTGCCCCTGCCCGCCCACATGTTGGAGCGCAAGGCGTTTGGTCACGTGGCTGGCAACCAGGCACTGGGAACCAGGCACGTGGAGAATGGAATCGGCTCGCCTATCTGAAGTACGCGGGCAGATCGCGTTTGGTCTCACGAAGAATGTCGATGATCGCCCGACGATCGGACGGCGACAGCTGCGAATATCGAAGCGTCTGCTCCGCGCCTGAGAGGACGGCGTACATCCGCCGATAGATGGCGTCGCGCGCGGCAGCCGGCAATCCGTCGAACGCATCGCTGTAAATCATGTAGCTACACGGATGGCGCAACAGCCGATTGGTCAGATCAAGTTGATACAGGGATCGATCGCGCGAATCCTTCGGCCCTCGCGCTGAAAACCTCTCCGCGAAACCAGAGCTCCCCTCAACGCGCGTCGGCAGCGACGCTTCGTCAACGAACAGCATGTAGTCGACGACTTCGCGAGCAACGCCATCCACGAGCGCTGCCGCATCGGACTTTCCTGCTGCGGCACGCGCTTCCCACGACATGCGCGCGAACAGATTCATCATGTGCAGCTGATGGTCGAACACCATCAACGCGACGATGTCGCTGTAGGGCGAGAGATATCCGGCGAGATCGAACTTTCCATGCAGGGTTTCCGCCGCAATTGCCCTCGGCGTCGTCAGCAAGCCTTCATCCGTTTCATCGCGCAGCATCAGGTTGCCGCGGCTTGCCGCCGTGACATCGTGGCCGGTCACATACCAGCCGCCCCACCGCTTGCTGAGCGGGACGCGGTGATCGACGACCTCGTTCCCGAGCCGCCGCATCGTCAAGCCGTCCGCACGCGCCGCTTCGCTGCGCACCAGCAGCCCGGGGACACCGAGCGTCGCCTCGAGGGACACGTGACATGCCAGACAGCCGTTTCCGCGCTCGAATCGCGGCGACGCTGTGGCTTGCTGATTCAGGGTGTAGAAGACGATGCCAAGTTGTGGGTCCAGTGCCGCCGCCTCGATGAATCCGCCGCGCGGCCAGCCGACAACGACCTGATCGTTGAAGAAGAGTGTTCGCGGATTCACGGGACTGATGATGCGCGCCTGCACGCTAGTCTTCGAGAAAACTGCAAGCTGCGATTCGACTGGCACATCGAGTGCGCTCAGCATCGATCTCAGGTACCCACTCCCCGGCTCATGGGTCAGCGTCGTCGAACCGGCGGCGAGCTTCTCGTTCAGCTGCGCGACCGCATCGTGCGGCTGCTGGGCCGCATACGCGACGGCCGGCGCACTCCTCTCGTCGAAAAACGTTTCGGGCAGCTGCCCGCCAGCGGTGACCGTCGCCACGATGACGGCAACCCAGATGGCCGCTATGGCGATAACAGCGAACCTCACGCGTGTCATTGGGGCCTGGGTACTTTAGCGCCTCTTCACGCCCCGGAACGAAAGTGCAGAACAGCTCTCGGAGGCGCATGCGTGTTGCAGGCGACTGCTGGGGAGAGCGCGGCTTTCGCGCCTCATCACAGCCGGACGGAGCCATGCGTATCGTCGTGCTCGGCGGCGGATTCGGTGGCGTGACGACTGCGCGTCACCTTGAACGATCTTGCCGCGGGCGCAAGGACATCGATATCACCCTCGTGAGCCGCGAGAACTTTTTCGTGCTCACCCCGCTCCTCTTCGAGGCGTGTTCTGGACGGTTGGAATTGCGGCACTGCGCGCAGCCGATCCGCGCCGCGCTCCGACGAGCTCGCTTTGTCGAGGCAACAATTGAGGGTGTTGACGTGCAGCGCCAGATCGTTCGGGCCGTCGCGTCCGATCGCGGCATATATGAACTGCCGTACGACCACCTCGTCGTCGCCCTCGGCGCGTCGACCAACGAGCAGCTGATTCCTGGGTCGTCGAATACCTTCACGTTCAAGACCATGGCCGATGCGCTGGTCTTGAGAAATCACTTGATCGAACAGTTCGAACGCGCCGACGCGGCGCCCGATTGGACGACGAGACGAAGCTGTCTGACCGTCGTCGTGATTGGCGGCGGCCTCGTTGGCGTCGAGCTTCTGGGCGAGCTGACCGCGTTTGCCGGCGATGTGCTGCGCCTCTATCCGCGCATCCGTCGAGACGAGATTCGCTTCCAGCTGTTCGAGGCCGGTCCGCGCATCCTTCCCGAGATCGACGAGGGATTAGCGGCCGTGGCGAGCGGGGTGCTCCACCGGCGTGGTGCTGACGTGCGCGTGGCCACGCCTGTTCGCTCGATCGAGGCCGGACGTGTGCACCTCGCGAACGAGACGATCGAGACGGGCACAGTCGTGCTGGCCGCGGGCACCGTTCCGAGCACCATCGCGAGCGCAATACCGATCGTCCACGATCAGCGTGGCCGGATCGTCGTCGACGGTACGATGCGGAGCCGCAGCCACCCGCAAGTGTGGGCGCTCGGCGACTGCGCAGCGATTCCTGGACCGGATGGCCACCCATATCCGGCGCTCGCGCAGCATACCGTGCGCGAAGCGCGACAGCTCGCGCGCAACATTCAATGCGTCATCGAAGGGCGCGTCCCTGAGCCGTTCGTCTTTCACCCGCTCGGCACGATGGTTCGCTCGGGCACACGCGTGCCGTTGCGCGCGTCTTCAGGGTGCGTCTCACGGGGTTTCCCGCCTGGTGGATCCGGCGAACCTACTACCTGTTCCAGATGCCGCGCTGGGATCGCCGACTTCGCATCGTCCTCGATTGGACAGTGGCGCTGTTTTTCCGGCCCGACATCACCAAGGTCGAGTTGCGCGTCGAGAGGGAGCAGGGCCCCCTCGTTCGTAACAATCAATTAGCGCGTTGATCGCTCGCTTTCTGAGAGAGTCCCTTTCGTCGAGAACAGCCACACGCTGTCGCCGTGCGTTGTGCCGGCGAAGAGACTGCCGGCCGAGTACGCGACCACGTACTCGTCGCCTTCG
>Ga0207701_10000057_pt1 | contig 92127 bp, 72 predicted proteins | sample KBSSwiSSwithPhiX_FD_184294 | JGI IMG/M metagenome (GOLD analysis project Ga0207701, IMG submission 184294) | Switchgrass rhizosphere bulk soil microbial communities from Kellogg Biological Station, Michigan, USA, with PhiX - S5 (SPAdes) (version 2) | ecosystem: Environmental > Terrestrial >...
GATCGATCCGATGCGCGCCCTAAGATACGAATGAGCCGCTGGGATGTCCTCGCCGTCGGCGCGAACTCGGTCGATTTCGTCTACCGCGTGCCCGCACCTCCGCAGCTCCAGGGGCCGTTCGCCAAGATGCGCATCGGCCGCCACCTCATCTCGTGCGGCGGTCAGGCCACGACCATGCTGGCGACGATTGCCGCGATGGGATTGCGCGGCAAGTACGTCGGCGTCACGGGCAACGACGACAACGGCGCCCGCATCCGCCGCGAGCTCACGCTGCTCGGTCTCGACATCAGCGACGTCATCGTTCGCGACGTCGCCAATCCACACGCCGTCATCCTGGTGGACGACAAGTCGGGCGAGCGGATGGTGCTGTGGAATCGTGAGGACGACCTGTCGATGCGGACCGACGAGTATCCGGTCGATCTCGTCGCCTCGGCCCGCGTCGTCCACGTCGACGACACGGATCAGGCCGCGTCCATCGCGGTGGCGCTGGCGGCCCGGAAGGCCGGCGTGCCGGTGACCAGCGACATCGATCGCCTGACCGACCTGACCGAGGAGCTGATTGCCGCCGTCAGCCTGCCGATGTTCGCCGAGCACGTGCCGGCGGCGCTGACCGGCGAAGCCGATCTCGAGCGGGCGTTGCGCAAGCTGCGGCGCACACACGACGGGCTGCTGTGCGTCACACTCGGGCCGCGCGGTGCGATGCTCCTCGACGGCGACCGGCTCTATAGCGAGCCGGCCCCGGTGGTCGACGCAATCGACACGACCGGCGCCGGGGACGTCTTCCGCGGCGGGTTCGTCTACGCCTGGCTCAAAGGCGAGTCCCCTTCCGACATCCTGCGCTTCGCCAACGCCGTCGCCGCGACGAGCTGCACCCGGATGGGAGCGATCACCGGCGTCCCCACCCTCGACGACGCGCGGCGTACGCTCGAGCGCACGGCTCGCTGACGCGACCGGCGGGGTTCACTTGGCCGGCTCGTAATCCACCACGAACACGTCCTCCATCACCTTCAGCGAGCCGAGCAGCTCGCCGAACTTCTTGTGCTCCGGGTGCGGCAAATACGCGTCACGCGCCGCGGCGCTCTCGAACGTGATCAGGAACGCGTGCGTAAATCCGAGATTCTTCTTCTCCGGACTGTTGTTGATACCGTGCTCGAACGACACGATGCCCGGGATCTTGTCCTTGAGAGCGCGTAACGCGTCGGTGACCTGCTGGATCTGCGCCGGCGTGGCGTCCGGCTTGAACTTGAACACGACCATGTGGCGAACCTGCGTCTTCTGGGCGGCCGCGGCCGTTGGCAGCAGCGCCGCGCAGAGCGCGAGGCAGGGAATGACAAGCGAGGCGAGTCTCATGATGGTTCCCTCAATGGACACGAGATGTCCGGTGATGACTGTCGATGACGTCCGAGCTACCTGTGACACGGTCGTGCGCCGGTTACGCCGGCGGTGACGCGCCGGCCCACATCAGCTGTCCCATCCCCCCCACGGCCAGTCCGTCGGCGCGGCCGGTGAAATAGCGCGCATTGATCGCCTCGGGTGACAGCGGCTCCGCCACCGCGAAGCCCAGGTCGCGCAGCTCGCGCGCCAGATCGTCCGGATCGAAGAAGGACTGCCACGGCTCGCCGGCGGCACTGACCCGTGCCGCGAGCGCGTCGAAAATCATGCGTTGGCCGATCGAAAGGCGCTCCCGCGGAATCCCGAAATCGAACGCCACCCCGCCGCCGGCTGCCGTGGCGCAGCCCACGTAGCGCAAGGTCGTCATGATCGCGTCGCGCGTGAGGTACGGCACCACGCCCAGCCATGAGAACACCGCGCCGGCCGATGAATCGAAGCCGGCCGCGGCGAGGACGTCGGGCAGCGTCTGGTGCTCGAAGTCGATCGGGACGTAGGTGACGCTCGCGGGCTCGGCGATGGCCGCTTCGGAAAGGCGCTGGCGCTTCCATTCCTGGGTCGCCGGGAAGTCGACCTCCCACACGCGCAACGGCACGTCGGGGCTGGGGTCACGGTACGCGAACGTGTCGAGACCCGCGCCGAGCACCACGTACTGCCGGACGCCGCGCGCCCGCGCGGCGGCGAGTTGATCCTCGGCGAAGCGGCTGCGGACCGAGAAGAAGGCCCGCATATAGGGCGAGAGCCGCCCGGTCTCGAATTGCGCCGGGTGCGCACGCAGGCTGGCCGCGACCTCGGGCCCGAGGATCGGGACCGCGAGCGGATCGTCGAGCACCGGTGGACGGTCGAGCAGCTGGTGCACGGCGCGGCGCATCGCCACCCGCCAGGCCGTGCGACTCGGCTGCGTCGGAATCATGGTCGCCTCGCGATGCCGCTTCGTCGCTGGGGCACGATCCCGGGTTCAGTTTCACCGCCAGTCCTCGACATCGCCGTCACAGCATAACGGAGCGGCGGTGAAGCCATTGGCCGCATCTTCTGCGGTACACTTCAGGGCTTGAGGAGGTGGAATGCGCGGTAGGTTCGTGATGGTTTCGACAGTCTGTGTACTCGTGAGCGCGATGCCGGGCGTCCGCGCCCAGAGCGGCGCGCCCGCGCAGGGACAGGCCGCGGCGGCGCCCGATCCAATCAAGACCATGGTCGATCGGCTCGACCTGGAAAAATACAAGGCGACCATTAAGGGCTTGACCCAGTTCGGCGACCGCCGTCAGGGCACCGATCGCAATCGCCAGGCTGTCGACTGGATCGAAGCGCAGCTGAAGAGTTACGGCTGCAGCGGCGTCGAGCGGATCAAATACGACTACCAGCCGGCGCCTACCCCGGCGCGTGACGGAGCCGCAGGCGCGGGTCGCCAGAGTGAAGGCGGCGCGGCGCCCGCCGGTGGCCAGCAGGCCGCGGCCGGCGGTCAGCGCGGCGCGGCAGCCCCGGCGGGTGGACGAGGTGGCGGCAGTCAGACAGCACAGGGCGGCGGACGTCCACGGGGGATTCGCACCCGCACCGGCGTCAACACCGATCCCAATCTTCAGCCCGACGAGAAGCTGCGCGCGCTGAACTCGCAGCCGACCACGCCGGGACCGCGCGAGGAGGTCTACTGCACCAAGGTCGGCACGGTCCACCCGGACGAAATGTACATCGTCGGCGGCCACATGGACGGTCATGGCTGGGGTGAGGCCGCCAACGACGACGGCTCCGGTACGGCACTCGTGATGGAGCTGGCGCGGATCTTCAGCACGCCGGACGTGCAGACCGAGCGCTCGATCCGCTTCGCGCTGTGGAACAACGAGGAGACCGGGCTGAACGGCGCCCGGGCGTACGTCGAGCAGCGCCAGGCGCTTCAGGGCAAGGAGGACCCGGCCGGCTCGGGCAAGTATCCGGAGCCCAAGTGGCTCGGCATGATCCAGCACGACATGATGATGTTCGACCACGGCATGCCGCGCGCCGACGGCACGATCAACCCGGAGCAGCGGCCGGAGGCGGACGTCAACATCGAGTTCCAATCGACGTCGAAGATGGCTGCGCAGGCGCAGTCGCTGGCGTGGGTGTTCCACGCTGCCAACGAGAAGTACGCCACCGACTATCCGGCCGCGGTCGGTCCGCACATGACCAACACCGACTCGACCCCGTTCATGGAGCTCGTGCCGGCGATCAGCCTGCGCGAGAACGAGCGCGGCACGCAGATCGGCAGCGGCTGGGATCCGCACTGGCACCAGCCGACCGACGTGTTCGCCACCTTCAGCGACAAGGACTTCCGTCTGGGCCTGAACGCCGCCCAGACCACCCTTGGCGCGATCGCCCAGCTGACCGGCGCGACCATCAAGTAGCCACCAGGAGCCGAGGGAGCGCGTGCCGACCGGACGACTCGAAGCCTTCAGCGACGGCGTGATCGCCGTCATCATCACGATCATGGTGCTGGAGCTCAAGGCCCCCGAGGAGACCGAGTGGCGCGCGCTGCACCCGATGCTGCCGACCCTGATGGCCTACGTCCTGAGCTTCGTGTTCCTGGGCATCTACTGGAACAACCATCACCATCTCCTGCACGTCACGCAGCGCATCAGCGGCGGCGTGATGTGGGCCAACCTGCACCTGCTGTTCTGGCTGTCGCTGGTCCCGTTCGTCACGGCGTGGATGGGCGAGCACGAGGAGGCCGCGGTGCCGGCCGCCGCGTACGGCGGCGTGCTGCTGATGTGCGGCCTCGCGTTCACGATCCTGGTCCGCGCGATTCTCGGAGCGCCGGGTGGAAACCCGGTGCTGAAAGCGGCGGTCGGCCGTGACGTGAAGGGGTGGATGTCCCTGGTGCTCTACTCGGCCGGCATCCTGTTCACGCTCGTCGATCACCGCATCTCATACCTGCTCTACGTCGCGGTCGCGCTCATGTGGCTGATCCCTGATCGCCGCATCGAGCACGAGATAGACGACGGAAAGGCTGGGGCCAGGTGACGCGGCTGGCCCGGTTCGCCTGGGCCGTCCTGGCTTACAACCTCGCGGTGATCGCGTGGGGCGCGTACGTGCGGGCCACCGGATCGGGCGCGGGCTGCGGCGCCCATTGGCCGCTTTGCAACGGCGAGGTCCTGCCGCGCGGGGCTCGCGTCGCCACGCTGATCGAGTTCTCCCATCGCGCCACCAGCGGGCTGGCGCTGCTGTCGGTCGTGGCACTCCTGATCTGGACCTGGCGGGCATGCCGCCCGGGGCATCCGGCGCGCCGCGGCGCCGCGCTGGCCATGTTCTTCATGCTGACCGAGGCCGGCGTGGGCGCGGGCCTCGTCCTCTTCCAGCTCGTCGCCGACAACGCCAGCTTCGCCCGCGCGATGTTCCTGTCGGTGCACCTGATCAACACCTTCACGCTGCTCGCGTGCGTCGCGTTGACGGCGTGGTGGCTTTCCGGCGGCGCACCCGTCAGCGTCCGCGCACGACCGGGGCGCGCCACTGCAGTGGGCGCACTGTGTCTGGGCGTTCTGGTCGTGGCGACCAGCGGCGCGATCGCGGCGCTCGGCGACACGCTCTTCCCGGTCTCGTCGCTGAGCAGCGCCCTCTGGGCGGACCTGTCGGTCACCTCGCACGTGCTGATCCGGTTGCGGATTCTGCACCCGGTGCTGGCGGCCGTGACCGCGGTCGCCGTGGTGCTCGGGGCACGACGGATTGCGGCGGGATCAGGACCGGCCGCGGAGCGGCTGGCAACCGCCGTCACGTCGCTGACCTTCGCCCAGGTCGCGCTCGGCATGCTGAATGTCTTTCTGCTCGCCCCGGTGTGGATGCAGCTCCTGCATCTGCTGACCGCTGATCTCGTGTGGGTCGCGCTGATCCTGCTGGGCGCGAGCGTGCTGCCCAGCCCGGCGGCCGGCGTGGCGCTCGACATCGTCGCCGCGGGATCTCGCGAGCCGGCGCCCTTCGTCAGCCGCGCGAGCTGACCGAGGACTCACTTCGCCGGCGACTGCTCGTCGAACAGCGGCTTCCCCGGCTTCATCGCGGCTTTATGTGCCGCGACCTCCTTCAGCAAATCAGCGACGATCTCGGGATGAGCAGCAGCGATGTCGTGCTGTTCACCCGGATCCTCCGTCAGGTTGAACAGCAGAGGGGGGTCGTGCTCGCTGCGCGCGCCCCCGAGACCGTACGCGCCACTGGTGATGAGGTGGGCCTTGTAACGCCCTTTGCGAATCGCACGCAGCTCGTTGTCCCAGTAATAGAACAGCGTCGTCCGCGGGCTCGGCCCGGTCCCGGTGAGCGGGGCGCGGAGATCGACGCCATCAATGACCCGATCGGCCGGCAGCGTTGCCCCCGAAAGCGCGCCGGCAGTAACAAACAGGTCCATCGCGGAACCGATGTCCGTGACGACGGCCGGCTTCACCGTGCCGGGCCACCAGAAGATCGCCGGCGTCCGGACACCGCCTTCCCAGGTCGTGCCCTTCCCGCCGCGGAGTGGACCGGCGCTGCCGCCATGCTCCTGGAACGGCAGCCACGGCCCGTTGTCGCTCGTGAACACCACCAGCGTCCGGCGATCGATGCCGGCCGCCTTGAGCGCATCGAGGATCTGCCCGGTGCTCGCGTCCAGCTCCTCGATCACATCGGCGTAGACACCGCCGCTGCTGTGTCCGACGAAGTCGGCCGAGCGGGCCAGCGGAATGTGCGGCAGGTTGTGCGCCAGGTAGAGCAGGAACGGCCGTGTCCGGTTGGCCTCGATGAACCCGAGCGCCTGCTCGGTGTATCGCTTGGTCAGCGTCCGGTGATCGACCGGCTGCTCGATCACCTCGCCGTCCTTCATCAGCGGCACGTTCCAGTATTCGGGTTTCGGCTCGTAGTACGCGCGGGTCTGGTAACCGTTGTCTCTCGGCACGGTCATCAGCATGTCGTGCGAGAACGGCAGCCCGTACCAGAAGTCGAAGCCCTGACGCATCGGCAGGAAGGCGGGGAGGTGTCCCAGGTGCCACTTACCGACGATCCCCGTGGCGTAGCCGCGCGGTTTGAGCAACTCGGCGATCGTGATTTCAGTGTCGGGCAGGCCCTGGAGCGCGCGGTCCGACAGCACTTTCGGGGCGCTCCCGGTCGCGACGCCGTACATCCCGCTGCGGATTGGTAGCCGTCCCGTCAGGAGTGCCGCACGGCTCGGCGAACAGACCGGCTGCACGTAGAAGTTGGTCCACTTCTGCCCTTCCGCGGCCATGGCGTCGAGGCGCGGCGTACGCGCGGTCGGGTTGCCGAAGGACCCGAGATCGCCATAGCCCAGGTCGTCAGTGAGGATGATGATGATGTTGGGCGGCTGCGGCGGCGGGATCGGCTGCTGGGCCTGCAACGCCAGCGCTGCGGCCGTCGCGATCAGGCCGGCAATCAGGAGAGCAGTCGCGGGAAGACGGCGCATACGGACGGATTCTACTCGCCTCCGCACGCGGGTACAGCACAAGGGCGGCAGCCTTGCGGCCGCCGCCCTCTCCTTCATCCACCCGCTCGTTGTTACTTGCCGGCCACCGTAATCTTGTCGACGACATGCTTCACGCCCTTGGTGCCACGCGCGAGACGCAGCGCTTCGAGATGCGCGGCCGACGTCGGCACATCACCGCTCAGGGTCACCACGCCATCCTGCGTGTCCACATCGATCTTCAAGCCCGGGGTCTTGCCGTCGCCGAGGAGCCTGCTCTTCACGGACGCAGTCACGGCGGCATCGCTCACCGGCGCAGTCGCGTCATGGTCGCCCGATACGGCGTCGTCGGTCTTCTTGCCGGCCTTCTCGGTGGCTTCCTTGGTCTTCTCGCCGGCCTTTTCGGTGGCATCGGCGGTCTTTTCCGCGCCGCCGCTGACCGCTTCGCCGGTCTTCTTGGCCGCGGTGCCTACCGCCTCGCCGGTCTTCTTGGCCGCGGTGCCTACGGCTTCACCCGTCTTCTCGGCCGCGGTACCTACCGCGTCCTTGCTCTTGTCGACGGCACCGGCCGTCTTGTGAGCGGCCGTGCCCACGGCGTCGGCGCTCTTGTCGGCACCCTTCTCGACCCCGCCGGCAGCCTTGTCCGCATTCGACTTGCCGGTCGTGGCCGCCATTTCGTTGACGGTGAGCTTGTCGACGACGGAGGTCACACCGGTGGTGGCCTTGGCGATCTCGAGCGCGCGATCCTTCGCCGCCTTGCTCGGCACGGCTCCAGACAGGGTGACCACGTGATCGGTCGTGCTCACGTGGAGCGCGCTGGCCTTGACCATCTCATCGGCCGCCAACTTCGTCGTGACGCTGGCAGTCAGCGTCGCGTCGGTCTGAGCGTAAGCCACGGTGGCGAACGAGAGCGCCAGCGCGCAGAACAGTCCAGCTGATTTCTTCGACATCGGAAACATTCCTCCTGCTACGAACGTATTGCCTGCTTCACCACTGAGCAGATTCCGTACCGGTCCAGAACGCTGCCATTTACCGCAATTCACCCGTTCGACCGCCGAGCCTGTGTCGTGAATTGCTCATGCTGAGTTGCCTGCTGCGCACCCGCGGTGGTTGCGGCAGCTCAGGTGCGCCAGAACGTGAACCGCGGCAACTTTCCCGTCGACACCAGGGTGATCACCACGAGGACGACGTAGAGGGCGGCCGGCAGCCAGGCCCGATCCGCATGTCCGGCAAACCGTTGGAGCCTCGGCCACCGGCGCAATGCCGCACCCGAGCCGCCGCCGGCGATGAAGAAGTAGACGGGAAAGATGTAGCGATCCGCCTTGCGGTGCGCGAGTGAGAAGGCGGCCGTGAGCGCCACGGCGGCGACGATCGCGAACCACATTCCCTGCAGGCCGGTATCATCGTCCGCCTCGCGGGGCCGCCAGGGGGCCCACTCTCCCTGTGCCAAGGTGCGCACGCCGTAGCCAACGGCGACCAGGCTCCATGGAAACGCGTACCACGCCACGCGAGTCAGGTACCAGGAGGCCGTGTACGCCGTGCGCATGACGTACGACTGGCCGACGATGTCGGCGTCCGGGAGCTGGCGGCTGCGGTAGATCTCGAGAAAGGACTGTCCCGTCACGTGCACGTAGGCCGACTCGTAGCCCCAGGCCACCAGGGCACCGGCGATCGGCATGGCGACAATCGCCGACCACGCAGCCGCATCCGAGAAGCGCCGGCTGTTGGACGCGGTGCGCGCGATCAGCCAGATGACGCACGTCACCGGGACCATCACCGCGAAGACACCTTTGACGAGCAGCACCGCGCAGAATCCCGCGACCATCCCGATCGCCCACGCCGGACGCGTGCGCGCCCGCTCGGTCGCATACAACGCGAACAGCACACCGGCCAACACCGCGTACTCCTGGTTGGCGCGGACCCTGAACACGAACGCGATCGGAAGGAGCTGCAGGAGGCAGGTGAGCGCGCGCGCGTACCGGCGCGTGGTGACCGTCGCCGCAATGAGCGTGATCAGACCGAAGCTGATGATCTGATAGAGCGCATTGACGGCGTAGGCCGCCTGCAGCTTGGGGTAGCCGAACCGGCCGAGCACCGCCGGCACGACGAACATCCCCACCGGGTGCTCGCAATACGGCCCTTGAGTATTCCAGAAGCCCCACCACTGGGGTGCAATCCACTGCGAGACCGGCTCCTCCACCAGGCGGGCCGAGATTCCGGCATAGAGCTGCGAGTCGGGATCGCGGCTGGTGAACTGCACGGCAGCGATGAGGGCGGCCGTGATCGCCCAGGCGAGTGCCCAGGCCAGGGGCGCGGCGGGAACGCGAGGACGTGACACGCTGCCGGTATTGTCCACCAGCTAAGGCGATTGAACGGTGATAGCCGGGATGAATCCGGGAACGCGGCGGCCTTTCGGCAAGTCTCGATCCCTGAGACGAGTCGTCGGCGTTGCTGGGGACCACACCGGCGCGCTCATGCCCCGCGGACGGTCTTCCCTGCCGTCGCGATCACAACGCCTGCGTGGCCGCGTCGCACGTCACGCCTGTTCCGCACGCGTCTATGATGGATGCGCGCGTGCCGACCGCTCTCGAACTCGCCGCCAACGTCTTCAACGCCGCCTCGATCGTGCTCGCCGCGCGCAACAGCCTCCACACCTGGTGGACCGGCATCGTCGGCTGCGCGCTGTTCGCGGTCGTGTTCGTCGGGGCGCGTCTTTACGCCGACTTCACCCTGCAGATCTTCTTCATCGGTGCGTGCATCGTGGGCTGGTGGACGTGGGCGCGCGGCAGCGGTGGCGTCGAACGTCCAGTCACGCACGCGACCCGGCAGAGTTTCGCGGCCTTCAGCATCGCGGCGTGCGCCGCCGCCGCCGGCTACGCCTGGCTCCTGCATCGCTTCACGAACTCGGTATCGCCCATCCCGGATTCGCTGGTGCTGACGTTCAGCGTGCTCGGCCAGCTGCTGCTGGTGCGCCGCCAGTACGAGTCCTGGTGGTGCTGGCTGGTGGTCAACACGATTGCCGTCCCGCTCTACGCCTCGCGCGGGCTGTGGTTGACGGCCGCGTTGTACATCGTCTTCTGGATCAACGGACTCGTCGCGCTCCGTAGCTGGCGCCGGCTCGTCGCGAGCAACTGACCGGCCTCGAGGCGAGGTCACCGTCGCAGGCTGAGGAGCAGTACTCCGGCTCCGACGAGCGCGATACCCGCCCAGTCCTTTAGTGCCGGCCGCTCGCCGAGCACGATCGCAGCGAAGATCGCGACCAGCACTACGGACAGCTTGTCGACCGGCGCGACCCGGGAGGCCTCCCCGATCTTCAGGGCCCGGAAGTAGCAGATCCAGCTCGCGCCGGTTGCGAGGCCGGAGAGCGTCAGGAAGAGAAGCGCGCGCGGCGGGACGGTCGCGGGGCTGCGCCACTTGCCGGTCGCATAGACCAGCGACCCGAGCACCAGCCCGATGACGACCGTGCGGATCAGGGTCGCGTAGTCCGAGTCGACACCTTCGAGACCGATCTTGGCGAGGATGGCCGTCGCCGCGGCGAAAGCCGCGCTCAAAAGCGCCCACACCAGCCAGTTTGCCGAGGTCGTGGTCTCCATCGTCAGTTCGATTGCACTCCCCTCGACGCGACAGCGTCGGCGAACCCGGCGTTCAGCGGCCGTCAGCTGACGTTGGCCAGTCTACCTCCGAGCCCGCAGTGCTCCGAGCACCTGGAGCACGTAGTAGTCGCCCGGCTCCGGCTGCTCGCGCGCGAACTGCCGCGCTCCCCCGACCGCGGCGTCGAGGGTCGGGAACAGGCAGCCGTCGGTCGTCGCGGTATCCGATGCGAGTCCGTTGCACGACAGCGGCGAGCACTCGAACCCGAGGACGTCCGCAGCGGAGCGGCTCACCGCGTCGAAGCCGAGGCAAACGAAGTCGGACGGCACCGGCTCCGGTCGAACGTCCGCCGGACACTGCCACGGACGCACCGCCGTCGGTGCCAACACCTGCGGCAGGATGCGGTACGCGAAGAGGCGGTACCGGCGCGCCTCGCCCGGCGGTACGATCGCCCGCGCGTCGGCGAGCCGGTTGAAGAAACCGAGCTCGTTGTGACGCCACGTCTCGATCCATCCTTGCGGCGCAAAGGAAACGTGGTGGCTGACGCTGGTCCGCCATCGTCACTCGGGATTCGGTGGATCGCCGCCCCATGATCGCGTGAGCGCCGCCTGCACTTCGACGAGGGACTGATACACCGCCGTCGTCAGATTCGCGATCTCGGTCGTCGGCGGGGCGAGGTCCGGCACCATCACCACTTGCATGCCCGCGGCCGACGCGGCGCGAACGCCGGCGAACGAGTCCTCGATGGCCAGGCACTCAGGCGGCGGGACGCCCAGGCTGGCAGCGGCGGCGAGGAAGATGTCCGGATGCGGCTTGCCGCGAGCTGCGTTGTCGCGAGTGGTGATGGTCGTGAACAGATCGGTGAGGTCTCCCAGGCGTTCGCGCACCTCTGAACGGCGGCTGGAGGTCGCGAGCCCGACCGGCAGTCGCAGAGACGCGACCCAGGCGACGATCTCGCGTGCCCCAGGTTTGAGCGGCGCGCCACCGCTCTCGACGAGCGCCTGCATCCGCGCCAGCCGGCGCTCCCGGAACGCGGAGACGCCGAAAGCCTCGCCAAATTGGCGCGCCAGCACCTGCTCGGCCTCGTCCGCGCCCAAACCGATCAAGGTGAGGTAGGTCTCGTCGGTCAGGACGAAGCCGCAGTCGCTCGTGGCGGACTGCCACACAGTCCGGGTCGTGCGCTCGCTGTCGACCAGCAGGCCGTCCATGTCGAAGATCACGGCGCGGGGTCGCGGGTGCGACCGCGCGGCTGAAGACTGGGGCCGCGGAGTGACCGGGATCAGCGCCGCTCCTCGGTGCTCCCAGCGGGCAGCCTCCGGCCGACGTCGTCGAACAGCGGCCGCTCGGTCGCGAACACGGTGCTCGCCTCACACCAGCTGAACATCACGTTATCGAGCCTCGGTTCGAACAAGGCGTGACCTCCCGAACAGCAGACACTGCCGCGCGCCGGTGGCAGCTCTCCCATTTCCAGCCCGTCGTCAGCCGGTGACTGGCACTGCCCGCCGCGCGCATGAGCGGCAACGACTTCGGTGTCAGCGCTCGAAGGCACTGCGCACGACGGACCACGCGGCGTCTCATTGAAGCGACGTATGCGGGAGCGGTTGGATTCGCAGCAGCCGGAGTGCCCACTCGGGCCGCGCGGACACGATACTCGACCGTGCGCATCGATGTCGAGTGCATGACCGACACGATTGTGTGGTCGCGGCGCGGCGGCCCGTGCCGGGTCAGCCCGGGCGCGATATCCGCCGACTATGATGAACCGTGCGCCTTGCTGCGAACCTCATCACGATCGTGCTCGCGGTCTCGCGACTGCAGCTGCCGGCGAGTCCCGGCGGCGCGCACCCCTCACCACTGCCCGATCGCGATCAGTTCATGGCCCGCGTGAGGGCGGCGGTCCGCATCGACACCGACCTCCAGCAGGATTTCACCTACCTCGAACGCCGGCGGGACGTGAAGATCAGCGCGCTCGGCAAGGTCTCGGTCGGACCGCTCCGCACGTTCGAAGTGTTTCCGTCGCCCGATCCGGCACAGATCTACAAGCGCCTGATTGAAATCGAGGGCAAGCCGCTCGATCAGCCCGAGCTGGCGAAGCGCGACGCGGAACATGCGCGCGACGTCGAAGAACGCGCACGACGGGAGGGGCGTGACCCCTCGGAACGCGCCCGCGAGCTCGAGCGGATCGCGGCCGACCGCCGGGAGAGCCTGGCGATCCTGAACGACGCGCTGGCGGTGTTTCAAGCGACACTCGTCGGGCGTGAGGCGATTGAAGGCGAGCCCGCGATTGTCGTACATCTGACGCCGAACCAGGATGCCCGCGTCTCGACTCGCGAGGGCAGCTGGATGAAGCAGTTCAGCGGACGCGCGTGGTTCATCGAACGCGACGCCCAGTTCGCCGCCCTCGACATGCAGGCGATAGACGACGTGTCGATTGGGTGGGGCCTCGTCGGCCGCTTGCACGAGGGTAGCCGGCTGATCGTGCAGCGCCGCCCCGTCGACGGCGTGTGGCTGCCATCGCGACTCACCTTCGAGGGCACAGGCAAGACGCTGTTGTTCCGCCCCTTCTCATTGAACGTGACGACGGAGTACTTCGGCTACAAGAAGCGGCAGAAAGCTTCAGTGCCGTAGCGGCCGCAGAACGTCCGGCTTCGCTCGATGGCAGGCCCGCCCGACCGTCGGCTCGCCGACCTTGCTTACGGTGTGATCCGCAGCGTTCCCCGCCACACGGGTCTGTCGTTAAGCAAGACCTCGACTCGATATGAGCCCGGAGCCGGAGGTACCGACAGCTGCCACCAGGTCAGCGTCAATTGTGATTTTTTCAGATCGGCTTTGGCCGCAGGCGTCTCGGCCAGAGGGCGGCTGAGTGGATCGTACAGGCGGAGACGGGAGGTCCCCTTGAGTCGTTCCGTTGGCAGCCAGTTAACGAACACGACGAATTTCTCGTCACGAGTTGAAAACGATTCGCGCTGATCCCCGGGAGGCACAGTGTTGGTCTTCACCGGCTTTGCCGCGAACCCCCCGGAGACGACATGCTCGTCGCCCACCAGCGGGCCGTAGATGACGCCGGACGCTTGTAACGCGGCCAGCGTCTGGGCTTGGCCCGGGGCACCGGTCCGTGCGGTGACGATCGGCACGAGTGCTGCGTCGAGGGTATCGCCGCGCTGGGGCTCGCCGATAAGGAACACGGAACTGGCGGCGCTGCCGCCTCCCACTAACCCGAGAAGCTCGCCATACTCATTGACGGCCGGCGCACCCGGCGTGCCCGGGGCCGTCGTGAAGCGAACGATAAATCCGCGGTCGCCCGCGGCACCGGCTGCGCGGCCGATGATCGAACAACTGGTCAACGCGTGGCCCCCAGCCGGACTGCTCTCTATTGAGTAGCAACGATCGCCAACTGTGGGTGCCGACTCGGGAGACGGGAGAGCCGGCACGGAGGGCGCCCCTCCCGCGAGGGTGGCCGAGCCGTCTTCGCGATTCGTGCCCAGGACTCCCGTGATATCGATGGGACGGCCGTCCGCATCCTTTCCACGCACGCCCGCGACGCCGTCGAGCACGCCGATGGACGTGTAGAGCGCGCCGTTCGAGAGCAGACCGCCGCCGGCATCGAGCACCTTTCCGGTTGACGTCGTGCGCTCGATGCTCACGAAGACGCGATTCAGCCGGGCATATAGCTCCGGCTGCGGCAACGGCCGCTTGACCGCGGCCGCGGCAACACGCGCGTCACGCAATTCGAACGTATGGCGCCCGCCGGGCTGCCCGTCGACGGTCGCATCGATCGACCAGACTCCCAGCGCCATCGAAGGTGTGACGCCGAGCTGCCAGTAGGCTCCGAACCGCTTGTCTTTGGCCACGTAGTCGATAGTGGAAGAGGAGCTCGCAGACCCGTCCGGGCTGCGCCATTGGGCGACCAGCTTGTGCGGCCCCGGCACACCTTCCCAACGGAACAGGACGTACACCTCACGATCGGCTTCGCGGCTGAAAACCGACCGCTCCTCCGATAGCGCGAACGTACCGTTGACATCCGAGCCTGACGGTCCGGCGCTGATGCTGATTACGCGCAACTCACTTTGAGCCTGCCGGGGCGAACCGCGATCAGGAGAGATGTCGTCAGCGACGAACCCGAGACTCGTGATAAGAACCGCCAAGACGGCTGCACGCATGGGCGGCATCATACTTCAGCAGACTGCACTGCTAGTTTGAGCGACCCAGCTATTCTTATATCGTCACTCCAGCGCCAATTTCACAGCGCTCGCGATTTGAGACGCTGGCGTGTCTCACCCGTGATCGCGGTCGCCCGACATGACGCCTCGGCCCGCATTGTGAGCGCCAGTGCCCGAGGCCCGCTGGCCATCCTCATCTCGAACGCCGGACGCGAGCGCCGCGTGCCGAACGCCGATCGCCGATCGTGCTTTTCCGCCGCTGATATCATCCCCTCGTGGATCCCCATGTCCGGCTTCGAGACGATGTGCGGCTGCTCGGCGAATTGCTTGGCGAGACGCTGCGGGCCCGCGAGGGGCAGGCCCTCTACGACACGGTCGAGCGGGTCCGCGCGCTGTCGAAACTGGGCCGGTCCGGCTCGAATCACGAGGTCGAGGCGCTGGCCGACGTGCTGCGCGACCTGCCGGTGGCGTCCGCCTTGCCGGTGGCGCGCGCGTTCTCGCACTTCCTGACGCTGGCCAACATCGCCGAGCAGCACCATCGCGTGCGCCGCCGTCGCGACTACCTGCGCAATCCCCAGGCCGGACCGCAGCCTGCCTCGTGCGACGAAGTCTTCCCGCGCCTGATTGCCGGCGGCGTGTCGGCCGACGCGCTCTACGAGGCGGCTTCGCGCCTGGACATCGAGCTGGTGCTGACGGCGCATCCGACCGAAATCACCCGGCGCACGCTGATCCACAAGCACCTGCACATCGCCGAGGCGCTGATGCGGCAGGACCGCCCCGACCTGACGGTGCCCGAGCGCGCGGAGACGCTCGCAGAGCTGCGGCGCGAGATCGCCGCGGCGTGGGAGACCGAGGAGATCCGCCCGCGGCGCCCCGACCCGCTCGACGAAGTCACCAGCGGTCTGCTGATCTTCGAACAGACGCTGTGGGACGCACTGCCGCGTTATCTCCACTCGCTCGACGCCGCCCTGCGTGCCGCCACCGGCCGGTCGCTGCCACTAGACGCGGCCCCGATCCGCTTCGGCTCGTGGATCGGCGGTGACCGCGACGGCAACCCGTACGTCACCCCGGAAGTGACCCGCGTCGCGTGCCTCTCGGCGCGCTGGCGCGCGACCGAGCTGTATCTGCGCGAGATCGACGCGCTGCGGCTGGATCTCTCGGTCATCGAAGCGACCCCCGAGCTGCGGGCACGCGCCGAGGGGGCGCGGGAGCCGTATCGCGCCGTCCTGCGGACCGTCCGGCGGCGCCTGGTAGCGACGCGCGATCGTGCCGCGCTGCGGCTCGCCGCATACGCCCGGCGCGTCCGCGGCGCCGAGCCGCCCAATGCGCAGCCGCCCGATGTGCAGGTCGTCGAAGGCCGGCCTTACGAGTCGATCGACGAGCTGCTCGAGCCGCTGCGGCTCTGCTACCGCTCGCTGGTCGAGACCGGCCAGCAGATCATCGCGGACGGGCGACTGGCCGATCTGCTCCGCCGTGCGGCGACGTTCGGCCTGACGCTGGTGCGGCTCGACGTGCGGCAGCATGCCGCCCGCCACGTGAGCGTGCTCGATGCGATTACCCGCCATCGTGGCCTGGGGTCGTACCAGGAATGGCCCGAAGAGCGGCGTGCCACGTTCCTCGCGGAGGCGTTAGCGCATCCTGAGCCGGGTGGGCTGCCCGATCTGCCGGACGCGGACGACGAGGTCCGCGACGTGCTGGAGACGTTGGCGACCATCGCGGATCTGCATCCCGAATCACTCGGCGCCTACGTGATCTCGATGGCCCAGGCGCCGTCCGACGTGCTCGCTGTCGCCTGGCTCCAGCAGCTGGCCGGCTCGTCGCTGCGGATCGTGCCGCTCTTCGAACAGGTCGAGGCGCTCCAGCGCGCGGCCGGTACGCTCCGCGAGCTGCTGGCGATCCCGGTCTATCGTGATCGGATTGGCGATCGGCAGGAAGTCATGGTCGGCTACTCCGATTCCGCCAAGGACGGCGGCCGGCTGGCGGCCAATTGGGCGCTCTACACGGCGCAGGAGCAACTGGTCGAGGTGGCGCGGCAAGCGGGCGTGCAACTGAAGCTGTTCCACGGCCGCGGCGGCAGCGTCAGCCGCGGCGGCGGCCCGACCTACCTCGCGATCCAGTCACAACCTCCCGGCTCGATTGACGGCCGGCTGCGCGTCACCGAGCAGGGGGAGATGATCCAGGCGCAGTTCGGGCTGCCCGACATCGCTTCGCGCACCCTGGAGCTCTACACCACCGCGACCCTCGAGGCCACGCTCGCCCCCGGTGCGCCGCCCCCGCCAGCGTGGCGCACGCTGATGGACTCGCTCGCCGCCGCCTCAGAAGCGGCCTACCGCGACGTCGTCTACAAGGAGCCGCAGTTCGTGCCGTACTTCCGCGCCGCGACACCGGAGGTGGAGCTCGGGGCGCTGCCGATCGGCAGCCGCCCGGCGCGGCGCACCACGGCCGGCGGGGTCGAAACGCTGCGCGCGATTCCGTGGGTGTTCGCGTGGACCCAGACCCGCCTGCTCCTCCCGACCTGGCTCGGCACAGGGGAGGCGCTGCGCCAGGCCTTCGAGCGCGGCGACCGCGAGGTGGTCCGCGAGCTGTACCAGCGCTGGCCGTTCTTCCGCTCGACGATCGACCTGATCTCGATGGTCCTGGCCAAGACCGAGTCGCGCATCGCGGCCGAGTACGATCGGCAGCTCGTGCCCCCCGAGCTCCAGCCGCTCGGGGCCGACCTGCGCCACCGCATGGCGGATACGATCGCTGCGATCCTGGACGTCACCGGGCGCCGCGAGCTGCTCGCCGACAACGCCGTGCTCAGACGCTCGATCAACGTCCGTAATCCCTACGTGGATCCGATCAACCTGGTGCAGATCGAACTGCTCCGCCGGCTTCGCCGCGACGGCGATCAGGCCGGCCCGGAGATGTGGAGCGCGTTCATGATCACCGTGAACGGCATCGCCGCCGGGATGCGCAATACGGGGTGACGGGTGCGCCCTGTCGGGCGCGAAAACCGGGATCCGGGATGCCGAACCGGGGTTCAGCGTGCACGGCTCAATGTTCGAAGTCTACTCTGCCTGCCCGAGCGAGGTGCGGGGCTCCGGTCCGATCCCCGGTTCCCAATCGGAGTACAATGTACATCCCATGAAGCACTACTCCGTCGCCCTCGTTCGGGAGCGGCTGGCCGAAGCCCTCAACGAAGTCGATCGCGGCGTGCCGGTGATCATCGAACGGCGCGGCGTGCGCTACCGGCTGACGCGCGAGCCGGCGCACGGGAAAAAAACCGCGCGCAAGCCGGTGATTCAACAAGTGGACAAGGGTGTGCTGAGCGGCGAGTGGGCGTGGGACTGGACGCCTGACGGACTGGCCCTTCAAGGCCAAGCGCGCCGATGACGCTGCTCGACACCAACGCCTTGATCTGGCTCGATCAGGGTCACCGCCGGGCGAAGCCGCTGACCGGTCGCCGTGCCGCGCTGTACATCTCACCGGCCTCGTTACTGGAGCTGCAACTGCTCAACGAGATCGGCCGGATCCGCCTTGACGCCGGCGCGCTGGACGCACTCGCTCACGACGAGCGGTGGCTGCTCGACGACCCCTCGGCCAGCGACTGGTTCCTGCGCGCGGCCGATGTGTCGTGGACGCGCGACCCGTTCGATCGGCTTCTCGTCGCCCATGCCCGGTTGCGCGGCTGGCGGCTCGCGACCGGCGACTCGGTGCTCCTCGAACGACTCGGCGCGCGAGAGCGGCTCGCGCTCTGACGGCTACGGCGTCGTCTTCGGCGCGCCGTAGTCGTCGAGCATCGTGATCGGCGCGATGCCGGTGGCCTTCAGCGGACCTTCGATCGTTGCCTTGTCGCCGACGATGACGATCGCCAGACGATCGAGGTCGATGTACTTCTTCGCGACCCGCAGCACGTCGTCCTTGGTGATCGCGCCGATGGCCTTGGGATACTGCTGGTAATAATCCTGCGGCAGCCCCTGCAGCCACAGCGTGGTGATCGCGCCGTTCACGCTGGCGACCGAGGCAAAGGCCGCCGGGAGGCGCTGGATCAGCGCATCCTTGGCGGTGCTGAGCTCCTCGTCGGTGACAGGCCGGCTGCCGACAATCCCCTTCAGCTCCTTCATGAACTCAGTGAGCGCGGCGTCGCTCTTGGCCGAGACGATGTCGCCTCCGGCGCGGAAGGCGCCGGGGCCTTTGCCGAAGGCGAAGCCGGAGTTGACACCGTAGCTGTAGCCCTTCTCCTCGCGCAGGTTGGCGTTCAGACGCGACTGGAACTGGCCGCCGAGGATCGTGTTCATGACCTGCAGCGCGTAGAAGTCGGGCGTCGCGCGCGGCGGTCCGGGCAGGCCGATCGCGAACGTCGACTGGGCTGCGCCCGGCTTGTCAACCAGGTAGATGGTCGTCGCGGCCGGAGCAGGGGTGGGCGGATAGGTGAAGGCCGGCTTGTCGCCGCCGGCCGGCCACGCCGCGAGCGCCTTCTCGACCACGCCTTTGACCGACGCCGTTTGCACGTCGCCGACCACCGAAATCAGCGCACGTCCCGGACGGAAATACGTCTGGTGGAACGCCGTGACGTCATCACGCGTGATCGCCTTCAGTGTGTCCTCGGTCATCGTCTGACCGTACGGGTGATTGGCCCCGTAGAGGACCCGCGGGAAGACGCGGGCGGCGATCGTGCCAGGCTGGGCACGCGCCTGCGTCAACGCTACCTGGCGCTGCGCCTTGAGCCGGGCCAGTGCGTCGTCCGGGAAGGTGGAGTTGAGCATCATGTCGGCGAGGATGTCGAGCGTCTGCGGGAACTTCCCGGCCGTCGACACGAATCCCATCGAGCCGGACTCGCCGGCGACGCTGGTCGAGACATTGCCGCCGAGCAGCTGCAGCGCGTTCGACAGTGCTTCGCCGTCGCGAGTCTTGGTGCCCTCGCTCAGCATCGCCGCCGTCAGTGAAGCGACGCCGCGCTTGTCGGCCTTCTCGAACTGATCCGCCCCGCCCATGAACGTGATGGAAAAGGAGACCAGCGGCAGGTCGTGCTTCTCAGAGACGACCAGCTCGGCGCCATTGGCGAGCGCCGTGCGGGTCCACGCCGGCACGCGCAGCACCGGCGGCTTCCCGGGCGCGGGCACCTTGCTCCGATCGAGCGCCTGGCGGGCGCCGACGGCGCTGACGGCGGTCATGAAGACCAGCAGAACGACGTTCGCGACCCGCGGCCGCACCGTACCGAAGCTCCTCATCGCGCGACCTCCGCTTGCGGCGCCACATTCTGGGTCACCTTGCGGCTCTGGTCCGGCTTCGATGCCTGATCGAGCTTGCCGATTGGCACGATGCTCAGGACGACGCGCCCGCCCGTCAGGTAGGCGTTGGCCACGCGCTTGACGTCGGCAGCAGTGACGGCCAGCGTCTTCTGATACTCGACCTTGAAGTAACCCGGATCGCTGTGAAAGCCGGCGCCGTCGGCCAGCGTCATCGCCTTGTTCAGATTCGACTCCAGCCCGCGGACGAAGCTCAGTTCCTCACCGGCCACGGCCTTCTCGATCTCCTCGGCGGTCGGTCCTTCCGCTTTCAGCTTCTCGATGATCGCGTCAGCCGCCGCTTCGAGATCGGTCAGCGAGTGTCCCGGACGCGGCGTGATCACCATCAGGAACTCGCCGACATCCTCGTTCGAGCTCTGACCCGCCGAGACGCCGGCGGCCGCCTGCTGATCGTAGACCAGCGCCTTGGTCAGCCGCGCCGTGCGAGGACCGGTGAGAATCGCGCCGAGCACATCGAGCGCGTATTGATCGTCATTCTTCTCTCCCACCGTCGGCCACTGCACGTAGAGCCGCGGCACCTGGACGTGGTCTTCGTAGGCCAGCCGCTTGCCTTCCGTCAGCTTGACCGGAGACACCGACGGACGCGTGATCGCGCCGCCGCGCGGGATGTCGCCGAAGTACTTGGCGACCCACGCCTTGGCTTCGGGAATCTCGAAGTCGCCCACGATTGAGAGGAACGCGTTATTCGGCGCGTAGTACAGCTTGAAGAAGCTTTTCACGTCCGCCTCCGACGCCGCGCTCAGATCATCCATGCTGCCGATCACATCCCACGAGTACGGGTTCGAAGGCGGGTACGTCGCCGCCGACAGGATCTCGCTGGCCCGCCCATAGGGCTGATTGTCGTAACTCTGACGACGCTCGTTCTTGACGATGTCGCGCTGGGCGTTGAGCTTGGCGATATCGAGCGTATCGAGCAGGTAACCCATGCGATCCGCTTCGAGCCAGAGCGCGGACTCCAGGTAGTTCGACGGCACCGTCTCGTAGTAGGTCGTCCGATCGTTGGAGGTCGTGCCGTTATTGCTGCCCCCGACACCCTCGGTCAGCTTGTCGTGCAGGCCGTACGGGACGTGGCCGGAACCGGTGAACATGACGTGCTCGAACAGGTGGGCAAAGCCGGTGCGGCCGGGGGATTCGTTCTTGGATCCCACGTGGTACCAGACGTTCACGGCGACCGTCGGCGTCGAGTGGTCCTGCGACAGCAGAACGGTAAGCCCGTTCGGCAGGACGTACTGCTCAAAGGGAATGTTGATTGATGAGGACTGCTGCGCGGCAGCGGCGGACACGAGCACGGCACACGCCAAGACGGCCACCCGTCGGCTGGTCATCAGCACGGAGCACCCTTTCAGAGGGACGTTTGAGTTCGATTATACCGGCACGCCGACGGGGCCCGGACGGGATGCCGCTGCGCTCGCGCCGGCGCCCGCGGGTGCGCCGGACGCGCGGCGCGCATGGTATCGTCGGATATGCCTGCCGGTCGGAGCACGTCATGAAATCTCTGGTTCTCGCATTCGCCCTCACTCTGCCCGCGGCTGGTCTGCTGACGGCCGCCGCCGGTTCCGTTCAGTCCGGCCAAGGCTCCGGCAGCGGAGCGCAGGAGGCCCCGCAAGAGCGGCCGCGTATCCCCGACGACTCGGTCGAGCTCAACGTCTCGGGCTGCCTCAAAGGCCGGGTGCTGTCGGTGTCGGACTCGCGCGAGACCGACACGCAAAGCGGTCCGATCGTGCGCGGCAAGTCGTTCCGCCTTGCCGGCAAGGGCGACATCATGAAGGAGGTCAAGGAAGAGGACGGATCCTTTGTCGAGGTGACGGGCGTCGTGAAGCGGTCCGCCCTCGACTCGAAAGGCATCAAGATCGGCAAGCGGGTCGCGGTCGGGGGTGGCTCGCCGGTCGCCGGCACGCACAGCATGCCGGAGCCAGCCGCCGACGTGGCGGTGATGGACATCACCTCGCTCCGCCACCGCTCTTCGTCCTGCGCCGTCAAGTAAGCGCCCGGCCCCGAGCGTGATGACGCCGACGCTGCTGTGCATCGCCACGTATCGCAAGGGGGACGAATTCCTGCGCGAGTGCCGGCGGCGCGGCTGCCGCGTCCTGCTGTTGACGGACGAGAAGCTCGCGGGGTCCGACTGGCCGCGCGAGGCGATCGACGACATGTTCTTCGTCCGCCGCGACATGCCGGACCAAGACATCCGCAAGGGGGCCGCCTACCTCGCCCGCACCGAACGCCTCGACCACATCGTCGCGCTCGACGACTTCGACGTCGAGACCGCGGCGATGCTGCGCGAGTATCTGAACGTGGCCGGCATGGGCGTGACCACCGCGCGCGGCTTCCGCGACAAGCTAGCGATGAGAACCCGGGCGCGCGCCGCGGGCATCCCGATTCCCGCCTTCGTCCACGCGCTGCATCATCCGACGATCGCCGAGTGGACCCAGAGGCATCCGGCGCCCTGGGTCCTGAAGCCCCGCTCGCAGGCGGCGGCGATCGGCATCCGGAAGATCGCGTCGGCCGAGGATCTCTGGCGGACGCTCGAGGCACTCGGCGACACCCAGGCCGACTTTGTCCTCGAACAGTTCCTGCCTGGCGACGTGTACCACGTTGATTCGATCGTGTTCGACGGCAAGCTGCAGTTCGCCAAGGCGAGCCGCTACCGCATGCCGCCGATGTCGGTCGCCCACGAGGGTGGCATCTTCGTAACCTCGACGATCAGGGACGACGACCCGCGGGCGACGGCGTTGCGTGAGATGAACGACCGCGTGCTCACCTCGTTCGGTTTGCGGCGCGGCGCGTCGCACACCGAGTTCATCCACGCCCTGGACGGCAACTGGTATTTCCTCGAGACCTCGGCCCGGGTCGGCGGGGCATACATCGTCGACGTCGTCGAGGCGGCGAGCGGCCTGAATCTATGGCGCGAGTGGGCGGCGGCGGAGATCGCCGGCAAGGAGGGCTACCAACCGCCGGCCGATCGCGGCTGGGAAGCCGGCATCGTGCTATCGCTGGCGCGACAGGAATGGCCGGACCTCTCGGCCTATCAGGACCCGGAGATCGTGGCCCGGATCAAGCGGGCCCATCACGCCGGGCTGGTCCTCGCCGCGGAGCAGCACGGGCGGGTGCCGCAGCTGCTCGATGACTACGTCGCCCGATTCCAGACCGACTTTCACGCTTCGGCACCACCGCCCGAACGGCCCCTCGACTGATGGCCGATCGACCGACCACCGGCACCCGGCGCGTGTTCGCCCGGGTGTGGTCGCCGCAGCTCGAGAACGAGCGCGACATCGACGTCTTCCTGCCGCCGTCGTACGCCCGGACGAGGCGACGCTATCCCGTCATCTACATGCAGGACGGGCAGAACCTCGCCGATCCGGAGCGGGCGTTCGCCGGGACGTGGGACCTGCTGCGGGCGCTCGATAATCTCGCCGCGCAGGGGCTGGAGGTCATTGTCGTCGGGATCCCGAACAGCGGCGCGGAGCGGCTGCGTGAGTACAGCCCGTTCGCCGACGCGCGTCATGGCGGCGGCGGGGGGGACGCCTACCTGGCGTTCGTCGAGCGCACGCTCAAGCCGCTGATCGATCGCCGCGTCCGCACCAGGCCGGAACGCGAGGCGACCGGCATCTTCGGGTCGTCCATGGGAGGCCTGATCAGCCTCTATGCGTTCTTCCGCGCCCCCGAGACGTTCGGATTCGTCGGCGCCATGAGCCCGTCGCTGTGGTTCGGCGGCCGCGCCATCATCGACTACGTAGAGCGGGACGGACGGCCCCCCGGTCGCATCTACGTCGACGCCGGCACCGAGGAAGGGGCAGGCACGGTCAGGGACGCGAGCCAGCTGGCGACGGTACTCGAACACAAGGGTTACGTGCCCGGCGAGTCCATGCTGTTCACCGCGGTCGAAGGCGGGCGGCACGAAGAGGCTCACTGGGCCGAACGCCTCGCGCCGGCGCTGCATTTCCTGCTCAAGGGCGTTCCACCCGCCACGCGTCGTCGCTGACTCCGTATTTCCTTCCGGCACGAGGGCCTGCGCCGTGAGGCCGCGCGGATCCAATCTCATCGCCGCGGGCACGTATACTTCGCCCCATGGCGGACATGGAAACAATCGGCTTCATCGGTCTGGGACTCATGGGCAAGCCCATGGCGGGTCATCTGGTCGCCAAGGGCTATCGGGTGATCGTCCACAGCCGGAGCCCGGGCCCGGTCGACGCGCTGGTCGCCCAGGGCGCAGTGCGGGCGTCGGGACCGGCGGACGTCGCAGGGCGGACCACCCGGATCATCACGATGCTGCCCGACTCGCCCGATGTCGAGCGCGTGCTCGACGGTCCGGAGGGCGTGTTGACGCGGCTGCAGCCGGGCACCATCCTGATCGATACCAGCAGCATCGCGCCGGCGACCGCGCGGGCGCTGGCAGACAAGGCGCAGACGCTCGGCGCGACGATGCTGGATGCGCCGGTGAGCGGCGGCGAAGTTGGTGCGGTCAACGCCTCGCTGTCGATCATGGTCGGTGGTGATCAGGCCGCCTTCGACACCGTGAAGCCCATCCTCGACGTGATGGGCAACCCCGAACGCGTGATCCGAATCGGACCCTCGGGGGCCGGCCAGATCTGCAAGGTCTGCAATCAGATGGTCATCGGCGGGACCCTGGCGGCGGTCAGTGAGGCTTTCGCGCTCGCGCGCAAGGCTTCGGTCGACGTGTCGCGCGTGCGCGAGGCGCTGCTCGGCGGATTCGCGGCGAGCAAGGTCCTCGAGGTCCATGGCCAGCGGATGCTGCAATCCAACTACAAGCCGGGGTTCCGCGCCGCGCTGTTCGCGAAGGACCTTCGGATCGCCGGCGCAACGCTGGCCGAACATCAGACCTCGGCGCCGGTGTCGAGCGTCGTCCAGCAGTTGGTGACCGCGCTCGTGGCCGAGGGCCGCGGCGAGGATGACTATTCGGCGCTTGCCACCGTGCTGTTCGGACTGTCAGGGCTGGACGACCGCATCGAGTCGGTCGCGGACTGACGTTCGCGGGGCGAGATCAGGCGGCGGCGTGCGCGTGGTCGGGAGCGGGTTTGGTCCCGACCTGGGCCAGCTCAGTGAGGTGTCGGCGCGTCTCGAGCAGACTGGTACACACGACCGTCGCGCCCGCATCGAGGAGTGGCTGGAAGGACTCGTCGGCCAGCTCGGTCGGAGCCCAGCGTCCGACCAGGATCGGCAACTCAGGGAGCGCGGCACGAAGCCGCTTCACCAGGTAGCGCGTCTTGGACGGCGGGCTCGGCGGCAGGTCGACGATGCAGACGCCGTCGTAGTGCTCGGTGCGGACGACCTCGATCAGGGTCGACGCCATCAGGCGCGTCCGGTCACCGTCAATCGCGATGGGCAGATCGTTCAGCAGCCGCGCCAGCATCTCCAGCGCGAGGCTGTCGCCCGAGCCGTTCGCTGCATACCCCAGCACGCGCAGCCGCGGCGCCGCCTCCGGTGTCGCCAGCGTCGGCACGTCAGCCGCCGGCGCTTGCGCGGTCGCGCCCAGCGACGCTTCGGCCATCAGCTCACGCGTCGCCTCGATCACCGCCTGCTCGTCGTCCGGCTCCAGGCGGCCTTCGAGGCGATCGCGCTCGGCGTAGTTGAGCGCGGGGACGAGCAGGGAATCGTAGACCTGCTCCGCGGGCTCCGCCTTGATGAAGCGCTCGACCACTTCCGCCGCTTCTCCGACGTCGCGGGCCAGGAGGCGCTGGTAGTAGCCGTACTCCGGCGCGAGCGGCGGCGTGTCGGCGAGCAGCGTCGCTACGAACTTGAGGCCGGGGACGAACTTGCCAAGTACGACGAGGCACACCGTGAGCGGCGTGGCCATCAGCAAGCCGAGCGGACCCCACAGCCACGTCCAGAACGCCACCGCAATCAACAGCGCGACCTGGGACACGCCCGCCGCGTCGGCGTAGAGCACCGTCTCGAGCACCAGATTCGTGAACAGCTCCAGCAGGACGTAAAAGGCGGCGACCTCGAACGGGCGCGTCCACCCGGGCAACGCGGCCAGCGCGATGACGAACGGGCCAGCCGAGGCGATGATCGGCCCGACGTACGGGATATAGCGCAAGCCGGCACCGGCAGCACCCCAGAAGAGCGCGTACGGCACGCCGAACATCCACAGCCCGAGGGCGCTCAGGGCTCCGTAGATCGCGTTGACTAGGGTCTGCAGCAGCAGCTGCTTGCTGACCCGCCGGCCGGCCTCGTCGAAGGCCTTGGTCGTCACCGCGACGTGGCCGTGCCCGATCAGGCCGATCAGCCGGTTCCGAAGGTCCTCACGCTCGAGGAGCATGAAGAGCACGAGAACAGCCACGAAGCTCGCGGTGCCGGCCGGCGCGACGAACGGCCCGAGCCAACTCAGTCCCGGCACCCCGGACTCGTCCCGGGACACGACCACCGGCTGGCTGGGAGTCCCCTGTGGCGCCGTGGGCACCCCGATATCCTTTTTGATGTCCTCCAGCGTCGACTGCAGCCGCTCCACCGAGCCGCCCTTGCCAACACCGCGCACGTCCCGGACCTTGGCGCGGATGTTCGCGCGGTACGTAATCAGGTCCGTGCTCAAGCTCCCCATCTGCCGGACGATGCCGTAGGTAGCCAGGCCGAGACCCGAGAACACCAGCGTAACAACGAGGAGAATCGCCGGCAGACGGCCGATGCGGCGCTGAAGGGAGAGGACCGGCGGGGTCAGGACGAAGCTGATCAAAATCGAGAGGGCAACCGGGACCAGAACTGCCTGGGCCCAGTAGAGGACCGCGACTACCAGCACGCACCCGGCGAAGGTCACCCAGCTGCGAAACGCGGTGAAACGATCGGGCATCTCGGCGCCTGCCTCAGCAATCCATGTGCCGAAAGCGATGAGCCACCCGTCTGATATTCTCGGCCTCGAACGGCTCATGGCTCTTCCCCTGCGCACGCCCCCATCCGCCGACGCTCCCCGGCCATTGAGGCGGGCACCCCGCTTTTCGCAGCTCCGAGGTCAGCGCGTGGTCCAGCGCTGGCGCTATCGGCTGGCCCCGGATCCGCTCACCCGAAAACCAAAGGGTCAGATTCCGTTCTGGGCCCGGGCGCGGCGGCTGCTGTGGGCCTGGTGGGTCTGGGGACTGCTGTTCCTCTGGCACATGGCCCACGACGCGTGGGGCTGGGCGGCCGGCACGGGCGCGATGGCGCTCGTCAGTTACCTCATCACGCCGTCCGAGTTCCCACCTCGGTATGGCCTGGACCACGAGCTCGCGGTCGAGGACGAGGAATTCCTGCCGACCATGACCGGGGCGACGGGGGTCCCCTGCGTTCCGGGGAACCGGATCGACATCCTCAACAACGGCGATCAGTTCTATCCCGCGATGCTGGACGCCATCGCCCAGGCCGAGCTCTCGATCACCGTTGAGGCGTACATCTACTGGGCCGGGGACATCGGTCGCCAGTTCGCCGAGGCGCTGGCGGCCAAGGCGTCGGCCGGCCTGCGCGTCAAGATCCTGCTCGACGCTGTTGGCTCGACGCGTGTCGGGGAAGAAATCCTCCGGACTCTGGAAGGCGGCCGGTGCCAGCTGGCCTGGTACAACCCGATCCGGTATCACAGCATCGGCCGCTTCAACCATCGCACGCACCGCAAGTCACTGATCCTCGACGGACGCATCGCCTTCACCGGCGGCGCCGGCATTGCGGACCATTGGCTCGGCAACGCCCGCGGTCCGGGCGAATGGCGTGACATGCAGATCCGGATCGAGGGTCCGGCGGTCACGCCACTGCAAACCGGCTTCGCGCACAACTGGCTGCAGACCACGGGCGAGCTGATCTCCGGCCCGTTGTTCTATCCGGTGCAGGAGGCGGCCGGACCGCTCGCGGCGCAGACGATCATGAGCTCGCCGGAAATCGGCGCGTCGACCGTCCGGATCATGTATTACCTGTCGATCATCTGCGCCCGGCACTCGATCTACATCGCCAACCCGTACTTCCTGCCGGACGCAGCAGCACTGGACGCGCTGATCGAAGCGAAGCGCCGCGGAGTGGACGTGCGGATCATGGTCAGCGGCATCCACAACGACAACTGGCTGGCGCGCCACAACAGCGTGCGCCTGTTCGGGCCGCTGCTCCGGGCGGGCATCGAGATCCTCGAGTTCAACCACACGATGCTCCACCATAAGACGATGGTGGTCGACGGATTGTGGGCGACGGTCGGAACGACCAATTTCGACAATCGATCGTTTGCGCACAACGAAGAGAACAACGTCTGCTGCCGCGACCGCGGCTTCGCGCGGCAGTTCCACGAAATGTTCGAGGCCGACATGCGCGGCTGCGACCGCGTCGACCTCGCGTGCTGGGAGCGTCGCGGGCTGCGCCAGCGGCTCGAGGAGCTGCTTGCCGCGCTGCTCGAAGAGCAAACCTGACACCCCTGACCCGCGGCTGTCCAAATCATACTTTTTCGTAACAATCACTCAGACGTCCTACGCTGGCGTCTGATTCGCGATCCTCATCCCCGCGCCGCAAGCGTCTCCGACCTCATCGCAAGTCACTCAGACATCAGCACTTGTCGCGAGTCGCCGAGGCCGACGTCACAGCTGGCCGACCGCTTGCTCCCTCGTTGACCATCATGGGCTCGCCCGTTTCCCAAGGATGGTTCGATGACTCGGTTGCTGAAGGCATTCGTTCATTCGCTCGTGCTAGTCATGCTCCTCACCACGCCGCTCGCCGCACAGCAGGCCGCCGATCCAGCGGCGATGATTCCGTTCAACATGCAGGTCAATCCGATGCTCGTACAGATTGTCACGGCGCTCCTGGCGGCGTCGCCGTCGTTCGCCGCGCAATGCGCGCAGATCGCCGGCGCGCGCTTCGTACGGGTCACAATCAATCCCGTGATGTCGTCGAGCACCACCAGCCGCGGCTCCGCCCGCACGGCCATGCGCCGCTTCTCCGCCGGCGCCCTCATCGCGATCGTCGAGATGCCCGTGCCTCTGACAATGGCGGAGTATGCCGAGCTCTTTGGGCATGAGCTCGAGCATGTGATCGAACAGATCGACGGCGTCGATCTCCAGGCGATCGCCGACGCGCGCGAGGGCGCCACGCGGTTGGCTGGCGGCGCCTACGAGACCGCGCGCGCCCGGCGCGCCGGCCGGTTGATCGCCGAACAGATTGAGCGTCCGCGCGCTGGCGGTGCCGGCACGATCGACGATCTCCCCGCGAGCCAGTGCGGTACCGAGCCGACAGCAGCAGCCGGTGCGTTCTCGGACACGACGAGCGCGCCGATGGCGGAGGCTCCGGGTGCGCGACGAGTCACGTCAGCACCGCCCGGCGCGACCGCGACAGCCGGCGGGCGAGGGATCCGACAGCAGTAATCTCCCGAGACGTTGATTGAAATCAGTCGACTCTCCAGTTTCCGTCCTTGCTCTGCGACACGAGTGTCGGACGGGCCACGCTTTCGTCGGACTCTCGCGCTCGACCGCGCCGCTGATGCAGCGACCACTGACCGCAGTCGTGTCGGATCACAGCGCTTTCTTCACGGCGCTCCACCGCGCCCCCCCCAGTGCAGCGCCGGCTGGTCGCAGTCGTGTCGGATGACTGCGCCTTCCTCACAGCGCCCGACCGCGCGCCCAGGCTCCGGCGGTTAGCCGCAGTCGAGGCGTGAGTTGCTCGCGACAGCCAGGCGCGTGTGACACGGCGCAGGCGGGCATCCACCGCCGCATCGGCGTCCGCGCGCGCCCGCTCCGGTCCATCACATGGCGTTCTACGCGCGAAGGCATCGGCGTCACCGCGCGCCGACGCGTTCGCGCCCGCTTCGCGTGCGTGTGGCTGCGCGCAAACGAGGTCAAGAGACGACGTCAATACGGCTGCATCGACCACTGGATTGCCGAACACGTGCTCGACACCCCCTGGCTGTCAGAGAAACGGACCGCGCCGGCGATGCGACCCACCATGAAAGACGAGGTTTTCGAGTTGCTCTCGCCGTCGAAGGTCGCCGCGCCGGAAGACGATGAGCCGAGCGTGACTTGGACGTCGCGGGGCACGCCCATCAGCCCGACATCGATCGCCGTGCCACTGATGGTGCCGGTGACGCCATACCCCGTCACCGCCGTCCCGCTCGGACGGAGATGCAGCTCGATGGTCCCGAAGTTGAGCGCCGATCGCGCGACCCAGCTGCCATTCTCAGAGGTCAGGAGCACGACGGTGTTCACCGAGGTGCCGTCTCGCGGCTGGCCCGCCGGCGCGCACGGCGGTAACGACGGATCCGACGAGATGGCAAATCCCGAGAGCGTCAGGAGCTGACGCCCGGCGGTCAAAGGGAGCGCACCCGCGTCCGAGCCAGTGGGCGAGCTGCCGCACCCGAGCAGGACGATCGCCCACGCAAGCCCTGCCGCGAGTGAGGCGCGACGCACGACGGCACGCCGTGATTCAGGACCTTGCGCAACGCTATCGCGGGAGCGCGAAGAGCCCGGCCCGCGCCGCCGCATACGCCACGTTGCCGGCGATGGCCGGCGCCCAGCTGAATCCATCGCTCAACCCTCCGATTTCCCATCGTTGATGGCCGTCCGCCACCGCCAAGGCCACAAGCCTGCCGCCGAGATGCGGCACATACACACTCTCCCGTTCCATCGCCAAACGCAGGGCTACCGAGCCTGCATCCGCCAGCGCGAATCGCCACCGCTCGCGGTGGGTCGGCACGTCGTAGCCGGTAATCACGCCGGACAACGAGCCGGCGACCAGCATCGAGCCGCCGACCGCCAACGCCCGCCAGTCGCGCTCCTGCCGCCGGCCATCAGCCCGCACCACCCGGGGCAGTTCCCACAGCAACTGGCCATTCTGCCGGGTGACGCCGAGCAGACGGCCGTCGCCGCTCGCCGCGATGACGTCCCGTCCACTGACCACCGGACCGCCCGCAAAGCCACCTGCCCCATGCTCGCCGGCCAGCGCATGCGTCCATCGCACGCGCCCACTGACCCGATCCACCGCGACCACGCCGCCACTCTGTGGCGTTCCGAACGTCGTAAACCCGGCGAGAACGAGGTCGTCGTCAACAATCGGCTGGAACACGGTCGTCTCGGGCGCCGCCGAGACCAACACGGACCAGCGGAGCTGCCCTGTCGCGCAATCAATCGCGTATAGCCGCCCGGCCCGCGAGCCGACGAACACGACACCCTGCTCTCCCGATCCCACATAGCCGCCAGCCCCTTGGTCGTCTCCAGGCGAGAAGCGCCAACGCCGCCCACCAGTCGCCCCGTCGAGCCCATGAATCGCATGATCGCCGACCACCACCACCGGTCCGCAGAGGACGACAAGGGAGCCGAGCGTCTCGGTCCCCGGCTCCCCCGTCGTCTGTCTCCAGACCTCTTCTCCTCCGGCGAGGGAGGCGGCGACGACCTCGTGATGGGCGGTGAGGAAGTACACCCGCGACCCGCCAATCGCTGGCGTGCCGCGGCCTTCTCCCTCCAGCCGCCAGTGCGCAACCGGCGTCAATCCGCCGGCGGCGAGCGTCGCCGACAATACCGCCAGCGCCGCCCACCACCCGTGCGTGATCACGACCCTATGAGCCGCTCGTGCCGCTCGCCCACAGCGGCGCCCCGCTCGCCGAATAGATCACCAGATTCCCATCGTCTTGAACGATGAGCCAGGCGCCGCTGTAGCCGTTGGTGCCGGACGCCCAAACGGGCGTGCCGCCCGCGTCGTAGACGACCAGGTTGCCGTCCATCTGCATCACCGTGCGGCCGGCGCTGCGGCCGTTGGTCTGCGAGGCCCACAACGGCCGGCCGTCCGACCGGTAGAGCACCAGGTTGCCATCGCCTTGATAGAACAGCGTGAAGCGGCCGTTGCCGGACTGGATCGAACCGCCGGCATAGATCGACTGATCCGGTGACATGCTGCCCGCGCCACCAGCCGCCGGCGACCTTCCTCCACCCGGCGATGTCCCGCCGCCCGGGTTTGTGCCAGGATCGCCGCTTTCTGGTGCCTCCGCGCCCCGCTCGCGGACGTGCATGAAGTTGGTCAGCGACGCGTACACATAGTCGCCCAGCTGACGCGTCTCCTGGGTGTGAACCGGACCGCCGTTCACTTCCAGCGTGATCGCGCCGGCGTAGAACTGGCTCCACGACGGAATGAACCCGTCGTTCGGCAGGCAGGACCCCGCCCAGATCGGCCGGTTGTCAGAGATGGCGCGACACCAGAACTCGTCGAAGTTCCACATGTAGAACGCCGCGTCGAGCAGCCCGTAGGCGAGGGACTGCGCATCGTAGTCCAGCGGATCGGCATCGGCCAGCACCCGGAAGGCCCAGTAATCGAGGCCCGCCGCCGCCGTGCTGGTCAGGATCGAGAGTTCCCCGGCGTAGTCCGGATTCTTCAACCGGAACGGTCCGCCGCGCCAGTACTCGCTCGCGGTGCTCACGATCCCCACCCGGGACGGAATGTTCGCAGCCTCCCAGCCCTCGCCGCTGTTGAGCGCGTTGAGGTACGGCGATCCGACGTAGACCTCCTGCACGAATGGCGTGCTGTACTGCATCCCCAGCTCGAGCAGTAAATGGGCGATCGAGAAGTCGGCGATCGACGCGCCCCAGTTCAGCGCCCCCTCGACGGCCCCCGGAACCCACCACCACCGGTCATACGACAGGCCGCTCAATCCATAGAACGCGTTGCCGACCGCGTTGAAGAGCGATGCGTTGAACCCGACCCACTCGTTGATGTGATTGGCGATGGGCGCGCCGCGGTTCGGCGTGCCGATCGTGATCAGGCCGTCCAGTTCGTGCGACCGGGTCCACTCCCGCGCCACCAGGCCGCCCAGACTGTGACCGACAGCAATCGTCGAGTTCGGCAGGCCGCCGAAACGGTTCTGCATCTCGCCACTCTGGGACTCGAGCGAGTTCCACCAGGAGACCTCGGCTCGATGCGCGCTGATCTCCAGCTGGCGTTGCAGCCGGTCCGCCGTTTCCGCCCACGTCTCGGGGCCGGAGGCGACGCCGTGGATGAACACGACCGGCTGCTCCTGCGCGAACGGCCGTCCGACCGCGCCGAGCAGGAGCACCACCACGATGGCGAAACGAACGAAGGCGTGGCGCATGACTCACCTCCGCTCCTCGAGCTGCACGTTGGCGAGCTCGACGTCCGTCACCATCCGTGCCCCGGCGCCGGCGGGCGTGTCGTCCAGCGACCGCTCGACGTGTGACGATCTGCGCACCATGGACCCGCGTGGTCCCGGCTCGTACCCGAACGTCGCGTGCGACCGAAGGGTCCCCGCATGCGCGACGTTGATTTCGACCGGCACCGCCCACGTCGGATCGATCAGCACCTCGATGGTGTCTTCCCCTGTGCTCCCGACGTAGCGATCGCGACCGCGCCAGGTCCCCTTCGACAATCCGAAGCGGCGCTGCAGCCGCTCGGCGCGCGCGCCGCGCTGGTCCAGCGACGGCAGGATCGCATCGATCCAGTCGCGCCCTGGGGCCGCGCCCGTTCCCGGCCGTGGCTCGGCCACTTCCGCCGGCAGCAACGCATCCGCGCTCGCGAACACCTCGTCGCCGACGCCCATCTTGCCCCGGTCGGCCGAACTCGGCAGCCGCAACCGCTTCCCATCCGCACCATAGAACCGCGGCCCCTCATCGCCGCCGTCGTCTTCAATGCGGGCGACGACCGGCGCGACCTCCTGCAACGCCCCTGTCGGCGTCACGAACGCTGCCCGCCCACTCCCCTTCACCTCCATCGTGGTCTTCCAGCCTGCGCCGGACAGTACCCGCTCCCAGCGATACATAGTTGGCGGCGTGCGGCTGGCCGTTACTTCGGTGCCAGCTTGCACGACGCTGCGCCGGATCGTGACGTCGGCGGTGAACCGGTTCCAGTGATCCTGCGGTCCGGGTGCTGAGCGGACATCGGCTCTGAGTGATGGCACCGCGATCGCCAGCGCCATGGCGCATGCGACCACCAGAGGCTTCCCCTGCGCGTTCGACATCGTTCCTCCTGCTGCTGGTGCGCCGTGCCGAGATCACGTCGGGGAGCGGGACGTCTCGGTCGATATGACGCGGCGACCAGATTCGAGTGTGGCACCGGGTGGTGACGGATGAACCCCATCGATCGTTGACGCGTCGGCCAAAACGTTGACCTTTCCGCCAGCCGCGCGACGCGAACGGCGGATCGGCTCGCGGCGATCCGCGCAGCTCGTCTGGCTGACCGACGCATCGAGCCGTGACGATCGGCATTCGGATGGTGAACGCCCGCACGCGCGGCGCAGGAAGCGGTCGAAGACACTCGTCGCGCTGAAGCCGGATGCCGCGGCGATCTCCTTTATGGACAGCTCGGGCCGCGTCCGGAGTAGCCGGCAGGACTCCGAGACGCGGCGATGCGCACGCCACGCGGAGAAGCTCGCTCCGGTGTGCTCGCGAACGACGCGCGCCAACGTATGCGGGTGCACTCCCAACCTCCTCGACATCACGCGAAGCGACGCGGACGGGTCACTGGCGCAGACCTGGAGCAATCGGGCGAAGAGACGGACATGGTCGTACATGCGCGATCCGCGCATGAGAAGCGGGTGCCACGGCGGGAATCCCGGAAAATGCGTGACATGCGGGTCCGAGGTGGCAGTTTCTGCGACGCAGTGCGGCAAGGCCCAGCGCAGGAACTGCGAACCCCGCGGCGCGACGTTTGATAAAATCGGCCCTTCGTTCACCTCCAGACCTGGCCATGCTGGCGTCTCGCTTCCACTCCGTTGTCCGTGACTGGTTCGCCTCGACACTTGGTGAGCCGACGCCAGTACAAGTGCGTGGCTGGGCCGCCATCGGTGACCGCCGCCACACCCTGATCGCGGCGCCGACCGGATCCGGGAAGACCTTGGCCGCGTTCCTGACGGCGATTGACGATCTGCTCAGGGAAGGGCTCGAGGGGCCGCTGCCCGACGAGGTTCGGGTGCTCTACGTCTCGCCGCTCAAGGCGCTCAGCGCGGACATCCACAAGAATCTTGCCGAGCCGCGGCAGGGCATCGTTGAACGGGCCGCAGCGGCCGGCTTGAGACCGCCCGAGATTACCGCCGCGGTTCGAACCGGCGACACGTCTGCGGCTGAACGCGCGGCGATGATCCGGCGTCCGCCGCACATCCTGGTCACGACCCCGGAGTCGCTCTATCTCCTCCTGACCTCGGCGCGGAGCCGCGCCATGCTCCGCACCGTCCGGACGGTGATCGTCGACGAAATCCACGCCGTGATCGGCACTCGCCGCGGGGCGCATCTCGCCCTCTCGCTCGAGCGTCTGCAGCACATCGCCGTGCAACCGTTGCTGCGACTTGGGCTGTCCGCCACGCAGAAGCCGATCGAAGACGTGGCGCGCTGGCTGTCCGGCACCGGCGGCGGCCCCTGCGCCATCGTGGACGAAGGGCATGCCCGGGCAATGGATCTCGAGATCGAGGTGCCGGCATCGAATCTCGACGCCGTCATGGCGCACGAGGTGTGGGGCGAGTACTACGATCGTCTCGCGACGCTGGTCAAAGCGCATCAGACGACGCTGGTGTTCGTGAACACGCGGCGGTTGGCGGAGCGGATTGCGCGGCATTTGAGCGAGCGGCTGGGCGACGCCGCCGTGACGGCACACCACGGCAGCCTCTCGAAGGACAAGCGCCTCGATGCCGAAGAGCGGCTCAAGTCAGGCCAGCTCCAGGCGCTGGTCGCGACCGCGTCGCTCGAGCTCGGCATCGACATCGGACACGTCGATCTGGTGTGTCAGATCGGATCGCCGCATCGGATCGCCACGCTGCTCCAGCGCGTCGGGCGGTCCGGGCACTCAGTCCTGGGCCTGCCCAAGGGACGGCTGTTTCCCATATCGCTCGACGATCTCGTCGAGTGCACGGCGCTGCTGCGTGCCGTTCGAGAGGCCGAACTCGATGCGATCGTCGAGCACGATGCGCCGCTCGACGTGCTGGCGCAGCAGATCGTCGCCGAAGCCGCGGCGCGTGATGACGACGTGACTGCGGAGGAGGCGCTGTTCGATCTCGTCCGGCGCGCGTGGCCCTATCGAGCGCTGACCCGGAGCGAGTTCGACGCCGTCGTAGCGATGACGTCGGAGGGCTTCTCGACCCGGCGCGGCCGGCGGGCCGCGTTGCTCCATCGTGACGAAGTGCATGGCACGGTGCGCGGGCGGCGCGGCGCACGCCTGCTGGCGCAGACCTCCGGCGGGGCCATCCCGGAGATCGCCGACTACCGCGTCGTCCTCGATCCCGACGAGACGTTCGTCGGCACCCTGAACGAGGACTTCGCCATCGAGAGCTCCGCGGGCGATGTGTTTCAACTCGGGAACACGTCCTGGCGCATCCTGCAGGTTGCGGGCGGGACCGTGCGGGTCGTTGATGCCGCCGGGGCGCCACCGACCATTCCGTTCTGGCTGGGCGAAGCGCCGGCCCGGAGCGACGAGCTCTCCCGGACGGTCAGCCGCCTCCGCACGGATGTCGACGCGCTGCTCGAGACCGGCCAGCAGGTATCGCCCTGGCTGCAGCACGAAACCGGCATCAGCGACGCCGCCGCCGTGCAGCTCGAAGGATACTTCTCAGAGGGGCGGCGGGTGCTCGGCGCCCTGCCGACGCAGCAGACGCTCATCCTCGAGCGCTTCTTCGACGAGTCCGGCGGCATGCAGCTGGTCCTGCATGCACCGTTCGGAAGCCGCATCAACAAGGCGTGGTGCCTCGCGCTGCGCAAGCGCTTCTGCCGGCAGTTCAACTTCGAGCTCCAGGCTGCCGCGACCGAAGACGCGCTCATGCTGTCGCTCGGTCCGCAGCACTCGTTCCCGCTCGCGGACGTCTTCAGGTTCCTCCACCCCGAAACGACGCGGGACGTGCTGGTCCAGGCGTTCTTGGACGCGCCGGTCTTCAAGACCCGGTGGCGCTGGAACACCACCATCTCGCTGGCCGTGCCGCGCGCGCGCGGCGGACGCCGGATCGCGCCGCCGTTGCAGCGCATGCTCGCGGACGACCTGATGGCGGCGGTCTTCCCCGATGCTGCCGCGTGTCTGGAGAACATCCCGGGCGATCGGCAGATTCCGGATCATCCACTCGTCGTCCAGACCGTCCGCGACTGTTTGCAGGAGGCCATGGACTTCGATGGCCTGCAGGAGGTCTTGGGCCGCATTCATCGCGGCGAGCTCCGGCTGCTGACGTGCGACACCCCGGAGCCGTCGGTGTTTGCGCACGACATCCTCAACGCGCGCCCGTATGCGTTCCTGGACGATGCCCCGCTCGAGGAGCGGCGCGCCCATGCGGTGCAAACGCGCGGGAGCGGCCGGGCGACGGGAGATCACGACGCCGGCGTGCTGGACGTCGAGGCCATCGCCAAGGTCCGCGACGAGGCACGTCCGGATCCGCGGGACGCCGACGAGCTCCACGATGCCTTGATGACGGCCGGCTTCCTGGTGGACGGCCAGGTGCCCGGCGAACGTTCATGGATCGATCGATTGATCACCACCGGCCGGGCGACGTTCGTCAGCGCGAGTCGCACGAACCGTGGAACCGGCATCCTGGTTGCGGCCGAGCGGCTGCCCGAATGGCGCGCGATCCATGAGGACCTGACGCTGTCGCCGCCGATCGCCATCCCGCCCTCGCGGGCGGCTCGCGAATGGACGCGCACAGGTGCCGTGGCGGAATTGATCCGCGGCCGGCTCACGATCGAAGGTCCGGTGACGGCGGAGGTGTTGGCCTTGCGCCTCGGCATCGCAGCGTCGGATGTTGAGGCCGGGCTGCTGGCGCTCGAAGCAGAAGGGGTGGTGTTGCGCGGGCGGTTCACGCCGGGACACTCCGGCCTCGAGTGGTGCGACCGCGCCCTTCTGGCCCGCATCCACCGCTACACGCTCAATCGCCTCCGTGCGGAGATCGAGCCGGTGGCGCCGGCGGACTTCATGCGGTTCCTGTTCACGTGGCACCACGTCGACGACCGCACCAAGCTGTCAGGGCTCGACGGGGTGCGTGAAGCCGTCGCGCTCCTCGACGGCTTCGAGATGCCGGCCGGCGCCTGGGAGCGGGCGGTGCTGCCGGCCCGTCTCGATCGCTACGATCCGTCGTGGCTCGACATGCTCTGTCTCGCCGGCGAAGTGGGCTGGGGCCGACTGTCGCCGCCGAAGCTGCTGAAGCTCGGGCCGTCGACGCCGGTCGCTCTCTTTTTCCGGGAGCACGCGGACGCCTGGTACCGGCTGCGCAGCAGCGCCACCGGCATCGAGGCATCGGTGGGTGACGATGGGCGGGTGGTGCTGGAGCGTTTGCAGCGGAAGGGTGCGTCGTTCTTCAGCGATCTGGTGGCGCATCTGCCGCTCGGGCCGGAACGGATCCGCGCCGCAATCGGGCTGCTCGTCGCCGCCGGCCTGATCGCGTCGGACGGCTTCTCGGGTCTGCGCGGCGTCATGGCAGCGGCCAAGCCACAACCGGCCCGCCCGGACCGACAGACGCAGTTCGCCGGCCGTTGGACTGCGGTCGCGCCGATCGATGACGACGACGGCGGCGCGCTTGAAGCGTCGGTCGAGCAGCACGCGCGCACCCTCCTCAAGCGCTACGGCGTCGTGTTCCGCCGCCTGCTGACGCGTGAGGCCAACACCGCGCCGTGGCGCGATCTCACGCGCGTCTATCGGCGCCTCGAGGCGCGCGGTGAGATCCGCGGCGGGCGTTTCGTGTCCGGGATGAGCGGCGAGCAGTTCGCGCTGCCCGAGGCAGTCGGCACGCTGCGCGAGGTGCGCCGCACGCCGTCGTCCGGGCGCATCGTGACGATCTGTACCGCCGACCCGCTCAACCTGGTCGGCATCGTGACCGCCGGCGATCGGCTGCGCGCCGGCAGCCGCAACCGGATTGCGTATCGCGATGGTGTGCCGGTCGCAGTCAGCGAGGGTGAGGAGTTCCGGCCGCTGGTGCCGCTTGCCGGGGGCGAAACGATCGACCTGGCCCGCCTGCTCGTGCGCCGCGTCACGGCCCGGCTCTGACCAGAGTCAGGGCGGCCGACTTGACCAGCCGCCCTGGGTGGCCGAACCCTGAACCAGCTGCTAGCTGCGAACTGTTACTGGTAGCTGGTAGCTGGCAGCTGGCAGCTGAAAATGGCTGCCGAGCCGAAGGCCCGGCAGCCGTCTCTTCAACCTAGAACCGCACCTTCACGCCGAGCTGCACCTGCCGCTCGACCGTGCCGCAGAGCGAGCACGACGGGCTCGACAGCATCGACGAGATCGTGCCGAAGGCCGCGTTGCCGAGGGTCGTGTTCGGGTTGCCGAACTGCGGATGATTGAGGACGTTGAAGGCCTCGATCCGGAACTCGGTGTTGACGTGGCCGATCTTGGTGTTCTTGATCAGCGATGCATCGATGTTGAACGACCCCGGTCCGCGGATGATGTTGCGGCCGGCATCGCCGTAGGTGCCGGTGGTGTCGGTCGTCGCCACGAAGCAGCTGGTGTCGAACCAGCGATCGATCGTCGGGTTCGAGATCGAGCCGTCACAGATGCGGTTGGGACGATTGCCGGTGCCGGTCGAGAGCACGCCTTGCGTCTGGGTGACGGTCAAGGGCAGGCCGCCGCGAAGGGTCAGGATCCCGCTGACCTGCCAGCCGCCGTACACCTTGCCGCTCGCCCACGGCAGCTCGTAGATCCAGTTCGACGAGAAGGTGTGGGTGATGTCGTAGTCGGCCGGCCCCCGGTTGTAGCCGGGGTCGTAGACGTTGGTCAGCGTGACCAGGCCGTCGTTGTCGGAGTTCAGGTCGATCGCCTTGCCGTAGGTGTAGGCGTTCAGGAACGAGAAGTTGTTCGCGAAACGGCGCTGGAACTTCACCAGCAGGGCGTTGTAGTCGAGCGTGCCCCTCGATTGGACCTGGCCAATCGTCCGCAGCGCGGGGGCCAGCGTGGCGTAGGGGCGGTTCACGTTGGAATCGCTGACCCCCACCACCGGAGGCGCCTGATTGGGGTCGCCTTTCAGCAGCATCTGACGGCCCTGGGAGCCAACGACCGCGACTTCGACCATGTAATTGCGGGCCAGCGAGCGCTGGACGTTGATGTTCCACTGCCGCGCGTAGGCGTCACGGAAGTTGATGTCGAAGATCGAGCGGGTCGTGCCGGAGGCCGGCCGTGACGGGTCCACGCCAGGAGGCGGTGGCAGCCCGTCCTTCAGCAGCAGGTTGGACCCGTAGGCGGTGGGATTGGCGTTGAGCGAGGTGGCCTGAAGGAACGGCGGGTTCTGGGCCTTCGACGAGGACGTCCCGCCGGGCGTGAAGTTCCAGAAGATGCCGTAACCGCCGCGCAGCACGGTCTTGCCGTCGCCTCGCAAGTCGTAGGCGAAGCCAACGCGCGGTCCCAGATCACGCTTCGAATAGGTCTGCAGATAGCGCCCCACCTCCACGCCGGCGATCACCGCGTCGTCGGACGCGACCACGAACTGGCCGGTGGTTTCATCGAAGTTGGATTGCAGGTTGTTGACTTCGATCCACGGCGGATAGACGTCCCAGCGCAAGCCGAGATTGACGGTCAGCCGGTTGGTGGCGCGGAAGTCATCCTGGACGTAGAGCGCGTACTCGGGCCGGGTCTCCTTATAGGGCTCGGCGTCGAACAGCGCGCGGGTCTTGGTGTTGACCAGGCCGAGCATGAAGCTGGCGACGTCGAAGCCGGTCGCGCTATTGACCGTGCAGCCGGCCGGCAGACCGGCGCAGTTGGAGGTCATGTTGTTGTTGAAGTTGAACACGCCGGTGATCGAGTCGGCGTTGAGGATCTCGCGCGAGCGCAGGGTCAGGCTGCCGCCGCTCTTGACGGTGTGCTTGCCCTTGATCCAGGTCACGTTGTCGAAGATCTGATAGTCGTTCTGGTTGGTGATGAGCGGCTGGTTGCCGTTCGCGCCGAGGTTCCGGATGTTCTGAAACGTCATCTGCGTCATCGCGGACGTGACCTGGTTCAGGTTGATGCCCGGGATGCCGACGGCGGCGGCCGGATTGGTGCCGTAGTCGATCGACGTGTTGAGGAACTTGATCGACGACCAGCCGAAGCGGAACTCGTTCAGCAGGTTCTGCTTGAGCGTGTGCGTATCGTTGAAGGCCAGGCTCTGGGCCTTGATGTTGCCGTCACCGGCGCCGAAGGTGAAGCCGGCATCGCCGTGCGGCAGCGAGGCGGGCTGGAGCCGGTGCGTCTTCTCGAAGCTGTAGCGGGTGAAGAAGCGGTTGTCGGTCGTCAGGTTGTGGTCGATCTTGACGTCGAACTGATTGTCCTGCCGCTCCTTGATCGGGTTGATCAGGTAGTTGTTGATCACCTGCCCGTTGGCCTGGCGCGTGCCGGCGGTGTTCGGCTCGGGATAGAGCTGGGTCAGGATGTTGCGGGCGACCGCGTCGATGCGGCCGCCCGGGATCGCGTTGCCGGGGAAGGGCTGGTTGGTCGTCGGATCGTAGATGACCCGATTCAGCTCTGAAAAATCGCCACTGCGCATCGCCAGGGTGGGGACGGTCGAGAGCGCGGTCTGCCCCTGCGTCTCGCGGTGGCCCTGGTAGTCGGCGAAGAAGAACGTTTTGTCTTTGAACACCGCGCCGCCCAGCGTGCCGCCGAACTGGTTCTGCTGGAAGTCTGGCTTGGCCCGGTTGTTCTTGTTGTTGAAGAAGTTGTTGGCGTCGAAGGCGTCGTTGCGCAGGAACTCGAAGCCGCTGCCGCGCAGCTGGTTGGTGCCGGACTTGATCTGGAGGTTGACCACCCCGCCGAGCGATCGGCCGAACTCCGCGGAATAAGTGCTGGTCTGGAGCTTGAACTCGTCGAGCGCATCCACACTTGGGAAGACCACGACTGTCTGCAGCCACGTCTCGTTGTTGTCGACGCCGTCGAGCATGTAGTTGTTGTCGCGCGGGCGCTGGCCGTTGGCCGAGAACGACGCCGAGGCGCGCCATGCCAGGCTGCCGGCGCCGTCGATGTTCGCGCCCGGGATGCCGCGCAAGACACCGGGGATGGTCCGGGTCAGGTTGACGAAGTTGCGGCCGTTGAGCGGCAAGGCTTCGATCTGCTCGTTCCCCACCGTCGTGCCGAGCTCCGAGGAGGAGGTCTGGACCAGCGGTGTCTCGGCCGTGATGCTGACCGACTCGGTCATCGCGCCCACTTCGAGTTTGAGGTCGATGCGGACACGCTGGTCGACGCCGACCTCGATGTTGGACAGCGCGAGCGCCTTGAAGCCGCTCATCTCGCTCATGACGGTGTAGCGCCCGGTCGGGAGCGAGGGAACGGTGTACTCACCGCTCACGTCCGACACGACGGTGCGGGTCAGTGCTGTGCCCTCGTTGAGAATCGTCACCTTCGCCCCGGCGACGACTGCGCCGGACGCGTCGGTGACCGTACCCAGGATCGTACCCGTGACGGACTGCCCCGCGGCAGGCCGCACGGCCCCCAGCAGCAGCAGCGCGCAGCTCACGACGCGCAGTGCCGAACGGCCGGCATGCTTCATGGACGTCTCCTCCGAAGTGATGAACCGCTGGTTGACCAGTGCGTAATGCCGCAGTCAGATTGGCTTTACCACTCGCGCATGAGCGTATATCATAGGCGTCCGCCCGGCTGCAATGCGTCGCCGGCGCCTGGGACGCCGGGCGCGATACAATGCAGCCGCCGCGGCGCGAGCCCCGCGCCGCCGCCCGAAACCGCAGCCCGCTCCGGAGCCCGCATCATGCGCAAGCCGCCCGTGGATAGGCGTGAATTCCTCAGGGATCTCGCCGGTTCTGCCGCCGCGTTGTCGATACTCCCCCACGCCGCGCAGGCCCAGCCGGCCCGGACCGGACCGGCCAAGCTGCGCTTCGCGGTGATCGGGATCAACCATTCGCACATCAACAGCCAGGTCAATGCGGTACTGCGCGGCGGCGGCGAGTTGGTGTCAGTCTTCGCCAAGGAACCGGACCTGCTGGCGGCCTTCACCAAGACGTTCCCGCAGGCGAAGCCGGCCCGCAGCGAGAACGAGATCCTGGACGACGCGTCTATCCAGCTGGTACTCAGCGCGGGCATCCCTGTCGAACGGGCGCCGCTCGGGATCAGGGTGATGCAGCACGGCAAGGACTACATGGCCGACAAGCCGGGCATCACCACGCTCGATCAACTCGCCCAGGTGCGCAAGGTCCAGGCCGAGACGAAACGCATCTACTCGATCATGTACAGCGAGCGCTTCGAGAACCGCGCGACGGTCAAGGCCGGCGACCTGGTCAAGGGGGGCGCGATCGGCCGCGTGATCCAGACGATCGGCCTCGGGCCGCACCGGATCACCCCGGCGAGCCGGCCCGAGTGGTTCTGGCACAAGGAGCAGTTCGGCGGCATCCTGTGCGACATCGCCTCGCATCAAGGCGATCAGTTCCTGTTTTTCACGGGATCGACCAGCGGGGAGGTCGTCTCGTCGCAGGTCGCCAACGTCAATCACCCCGACAAGCCCGGCTTCGAGGATTTCGGCGACGTCACCTTGCGCGGCAATCGGGGCGTCGGCTACATCCGGGTCGACTGGTTCACGCCGGACGGTCTCGCGACCTGGGGTGATGGCCGACTCACCATCCTCGGCACCGACGGCTTCATCGAGATCCGGAAGAACGTCGACATCGGCGGGCGCGAGGGCCCGAGCCATCTGTTCCTGGTCGATCAGAAGGGAACCCGCTACATCGACACCAAGGACGTCGATCTGCCGTACGGCGCGGCGCTCGTGAACGACGTCGTGAACCGCACGGAGACCGCGATGACGCAGGCGCACTGCTTCCTCGCGACCGAACTGATGCTCACGGCGCAGGCCAAGGCCCAGCGCGTCACGTTCACGTCATGAAGGACAGAGGGAAATCGGCGGGCGGCAATCGGCGGTCGGCGCTCGCGGCGCATCTCTCGCGGCGCCGGTTCCTCACGGCTGCCGGAACGAGCCTGGTGGCGGCCAGTGCACTGCCAGGATTCCCGTCGATTGTTCCTTCATCGGTTCTCGGCGCGGCCGCGCCCTCCAAGCGCATCAACGTCGGCGCGATCGGCAACGGGCGGATCTCGCGGGCGCACGATCTGCCGGGCATCTGGAAGTTCGACAGCGCGCGGATCATGGCCGCCTGCGACCTCGACGCCAACCGCGTCGCCGACGCGAAGACGCTGATCGAGGGCTATTACGCGAAGCAGGCGGGCAAGCCGTACACCGGCGTCACCACCTATCGTGACTACCGCGAGCTGCTCGCCAATCCCGACGTGGACGCGGTCGTGATCAGCACACCCGACCACTGGCACGCAATCATCGCAATCCACGCGGTGCAGGCGGGCAAGGACGTCTACCTCCAGAAACCGGCTTCGCTGACGATCGCGGAGGGACGCGCGCTGAGCGACGCGGTCCATCGCTCGGGACGCATCTTTCAGATCGGCAGCCAGCAGCGGTCGACGCCGCAGTTCCGTTACGCCGCGGAGCTGGTACGAAACGGACGCATCGGCACGTTGCGGTCGGTGGAGGTCGGACTCCCCGGCGACCCCTCAGGAGACGACGAGCCGGTCATGCCGGTGCCGAAGACGTTCAACTACGACATGTGGCTCGGGTCCACGCCGGTCGTCCCGTACACCGAGAAGCGCGTGCACCCGCAACAAGGCTACGACCGCCCGGGCTGGCTCCGCTGTGAGCAGTTCGGCGCCGGGATGATCACCGGGTGGGGCGCGCACCACGTCGACAGCGCGCACTGGGGCATGAACACGGAATTCACCGGGCCCGTCGAGGTGTGGGGCACGGCGGAGTTTCCCAAGAAGGGGTTGTGGGACGTCCACGGTCCGTTCCGGACCGAAGCGGTCTACGCCAACGGCGTCCACATGATCGTCAGCGGCGACTTCCCCAACGGCATCAAGTTTATCGGCAGCGACGGCTGGATCTTCGTGTCACGCGGCAACGAGACGGTCACTGCCAGCGACCCGGCGTCGAAGCTGAAAGACGCGCAGGCGCTCAACGCCAGCGACCCCAAGATCATCACCTCGGTGATCGGTCCGGACGAAGTCCATCTGTACGAAAGCAAGGATCATCACGGCAATTGGCTGGAGTGCATTCGATCACGCCAGCAGACGATCGCTCCGGTCGAAGTGGCGCATCGGGCCTGCTCGGCCTGCCTCGTCCACCACATCGCGATGCGCGCCGGCCGCAAGCTCTATTGGGACCCGCTCGCCGAGCGGTTCAACAACGACGACCGGGCCAACGCGCTACTGTCACGCCCGCAGCGCCCGCCCTACGTCCTGCCCTGATCGCCGGGCACACGCCGGCCGGTCGGGAGACCAGCCGGCCGTCCGGACTAGCTTTTCGCGGCCGGCGGAAGCTTGGCGTGCGCCGTTTCCTTGGTGCCCAACTGCCCGGCCGCGCGCAGGGCGCGGATCTTGGCCCGGCGCACCACGACGCGCTTCCGGTTGATCTGATGACGCGAGCGGTCGCCGTTCTTCTGAGACATCGATACTCCCTGTTCACCGCGCGCAGCGTGCCCGCGGAGCCCTCCATGGTATCCGACACAGCCGTCCGGGCGCGTGGAAAACGGCCGCGCGGCTGTCGTAGTCACGACCGAGGGCCAACGGGGACGCGGCACCGCCGGCCGGGTAAGCAGGTCCTGTGGCACACTGCTCGGCCTGTCTTGCTGGAGGCCTCACCCGTGCTGTTCGTGATCGAGTTGACCTACACCGCGCCGCTGACCGCGATCGACGCGGAGATGAAGGCGCACATGCGCTTTTTGAAAAAGTACTACGCCTCCGGACACTTCCTGGTCTCGGGCCGCAAGGTCCCGCGGGACGGCGGGATCATCCTCGCCGCGGGTGAGAGCCGCGACGAGATCGAGGCGATTGCGCGCGAGGATCCGTTTACCGCGCGCCGCCTCGCGACCGCCCGGGTCATCGAGTTCCGCCCGAGCCAGCAGGCAGCCGACATCCCGGAGCGCATCGCCCGGCACTCCTCCTGACGTGCTCGGTCAACGTTTGTATGGCTCGTGCCGACTGCGCCGACGCGTCAGCTCAGCCCTGTCGGCTGGCCGCTTCGGCGCGCAGCCGTTCCTCCTGCGCCCGCAACTCCGGCGTGAGCGCCTCGCCGAAATCGTCGGCCTCGAATACCTGCCGGATCTCGAGTTCCGCCCCTTCGAACGCGTTCGGGGCGCGCTTGATCAGTTCGACCGCCTCGTCCATCGACGCCGCTTTCAGCAGCCAGAACCCCGCCACCAGCTCCTTGGTCTCAGCGAACGGGCCGTCGATCACGGTGCGCTGGCTGCCCGTGAAGCGCACGCGCTTGCCCTTGGACGACGGCTGGAGACCTTCGCCGGCCAGGAGCGCTCCGGACTTCGCCAGTTCTTCGTTGTACTTCCCCATCTCGGTGAGCTCCCGCTCGCTCGGCATGACGCCGGCTTCCGACTCCTTCGTGGCTTTGACGATGACCATGAATCGCATGTGCGTCCCCTATTCTTTGTAAAGTGCGGCGTCCGGAAGCGGTCCGCCGTTCGGTTTCAATGAGTAATCGATCCGCGCCCACCGCAATCGACACCGGTCGACAGTTTTTTGCGCGGACGCGCGCAGGACGCTGACGGCAGAGACGGCGGCCGACGCCACGCCCGCGTGACAGACTACGCCATGTACTCGCGGCAGGACCTCGCGGAAGGGTTTCGCGCGCTGGGCGTCACCGCCGGGGCGAACGTCATGCTGCATGCGTCCGTTCGGGCGGTCGGCGCGATCGCCGGCGGTCCAGACCAGATCCATCTGGCGCTCAAGGATGTGCTGACGCCGGAGGGGACGCTCATGATGTACGCCAGCTGTCCCGAGCACTATGACGAGGTCGGGCGCGGCAACCTGACTCCCGATGAGGAACGCGACATCCTCGCGTTGCTGCCGGCGTTCGATCCGCTGACGGCACGGTCCGCGCGCGACAACGGCGCGCTCGTCGAGCTGTTCCGCACCTGGCCGGACTCGATCGTCAGCCATCACGTCGTGCGGTTCGTCGCCTGGGGCCGGCAGGCGCCCTACGTGTTCTCGCAACAGCCGTGGCATTACCCGTACGGGCGCGGTTCGGCGCTCGAGCGGCTGGTCGAGCTCGGAGGCTCGATCCTGCTGCTCGGGTGCGACCACGACACGGTCACATTCCTTCACTACGCCGAGCACATTGCCGCTATTCCGGGCAAACGGATCGCGCGCTACCGGGTGCCGGTGCTCGACGGCGGTCGACGGGTGTGGACGTGGGTTGAAGAGGTCGATACGGCGGACGCGGGCGCCCACCCCCACTGGCCCCCGCGCTTCTTCGCCCGCATCGTCGACACCTACCGGCGGCGCCACGGAGCGCCCGAGGGTCAGGTCGGGGACGCCCGATGCGCGCTCGTCGACACCCGAGGCCTGTTGGCTTTCGCGCTCGAGGTGATGGCGCGGGTCGCCTCGGATCCGAACGCCGCTGCCGACCTCGTCGAATCGTAGACGTTTTTCACGCTTGGCAGGCACGCGCAGCGCGGGCTAACGTAACGCTCCTCCGCGATCGGCGCGACCGGTCCGCTTCGCGCGGCGGCGTGCTTCGGCGGGGTCGAAAGGCACGCCGTCGCGGCGGCAGGGAGTTGTCATGAATCGACGGGACTTCGTTCGGCTGGCCGGGTCCGGGATCTCCGCGACCGCACTCGCCGAAACCATCGTCGAAGCGCAGGTCGCCCGATCACCGGCGCCCGTGCGGCCGAGTCCTCCGCTCAAGATGCACGTCGGGACGCAGCAGGGGGACTCCGAGGAGATGCTCCGCGCGTTCGCGGCGTTCGGGGTGAATCACATCTGCGGCAGCCTGCCGTCGAAGAAGCTCGACGACGCGTGGACGGTGGAGGCGCTGTCGGCGCGACGCGAGCGGGCCCACGCGCACGGCGTCTCACTCGACATGCTGCCGCTGCCCATGAGCTCTTCGGAGATTTCCAACGCCGAGATGCCGGCGATCATGCTGGGGACCAATCCCGATCGCGACCGCAACATCGACGACATCTGCACGATGATCCGCAACTGCGCGCGCGCCGGGATCATGCAGGTCAAGTACAACTTCACGCTGCTCGGGGTCGTCCGCACCGGCAGCGCTCCGGGCCGTGGCACCAGCCGCTACAGTCAGTTCGTCTACGCCGGCGCCAAGCCGGATCCGCCGCTGACGATCGCCGGGCCGGTCGACGCGGACACCTACTGGGAGCGCATCACCTATTTCCTCGAGCGCGTCGTGCCGGTCGCCGAGGAATACAAGGTGCGCCTCGGCTGCCATCCACAGGATCCGGGTCTTCCCAAGGGATCGGGCTGGCGCGGCGTCGATGCGGTGCTGGCCTCACCCGACGGGCTGAAGAAGTTCATTGCGATCAAGGAGAGCCCGTACCACGGCTTGAACTTCTGCCAAGGCACGGTCTCCGAGCAGCTCGAGAATCCCGGCCAGCAGATCTTTGACGTGATCCGCTACTTCGGATCGCGCCAGAAGATCTTCAGCGTCCACTTCCGCAACATCGAAGGACGAGTGCTCGACTTCCGCGAGACGTTCATCGACAACGGCAGCGTCGACATGCTGCAGGCGATGCGGGTCTACAAGGAAGTGGGCTACGACGGGATGCTGATGCCGGATCACGTCCCGTCGATCCCCGGTATCGACAGCATGACCGGCTTCGTCTTCGCGTTCGGCTACATCAAGGCGCTGCTGGCGGCAGTCGCAGCGGAGGGCTGACGCGGCGCGAGGCCGTGATTGTGCCAGAATTCGCCAGCCACGCCGCCTGCGGCGGTGAGGCCTCGCAGTCCCGCGCGTTCCGCGGGGGTCCAGAAAGGCACGAGTGATGTTCAGGGAGTCGAGACGCATACCGTGGTTCATCGGGGTGACCCTGCTTGCGGTGGGCGTGCGCCTCGGAGCACAGGGCCCGCCGGCGCCGGCCGCCGCTCCGGCTGCCCCGCCGCAGCCGGCCGCACCGACACCGGCGCAGCTCGCCAATCAGGCGGAACTGCGGCGGATCATGGATCAGCTCAAGATTTCGGGGCTGCCGCCCGGCGCGGTCAGCACGAACATCGCGACCTACGACGAGGCAACCGCGAACCCGTATCCCACGCTGCCCGATCCGCTGACGTTGAAGAACGGGCAGAAGGTGACGAGCGCGGCGATGTGGAAGACGCGCCGCCGGCCCGAGCTGATCGAAGAATTCCAGCGTGAGATCTACGGCCGGACGCCGAAGGCCGTCCCGAAGGTGACATGGGAGGTTGCCGGCACGACGGAGGAGACAGTTGGCGGCGTCGCTGCTGTCACCAAACAGCTCGTCGGCCACGTCGACAACTCCGCCTACCCCGCGGTCGCGGTCAACATCCAGGCATCGCTGACGACCCCGGCCAAGGCGACAGGCGTGCCGGTGATCATCGCGTTCGGCGGTGGCGGTCCGCCGGTGCCGGGCGGTCCTCCTCCACCGCCGAATCCTTGCGCACCTCCCGGTGGCCTCGGCGCCCGCGGCGCCGGTCCCGGCGGGGGTGGAGCCCGCGCCGGAGGCCCGCCGCCACCCGCGCCCCCGGCGGGTCCGACCTGGCAGGAGCAACTGCTGGCCAAGGGCTGGGGCTACGTCAATATGAACACCAGCAGCATCCAGGCCGACTGCGCGGCCGGCCTCACCTCCGGCATCATCGGCCTGGTGAACCACGGCCAGCCCCGCAAACTCGATGATTGGGGTGCGCTGTCGGCATGGGGCTGGGGTGCCAGCCGGGTGCTCGACTACCTGCAGACCGACAAGTCGGTCGACGCGACACGGGTCGGCGTCCAGGGGCACTCACGGTGGGGCAAGGCGGCGCTCGTTGCACAGGCCTTCGACGAGCGGTTCGCGATCGGCTACATCAGCTCCTCGGGCCAGGGGGGCGCCAAGCTGAATCGCCGCAAGTACGGCGAGGTGATCGAGAACCTCGCGACGTCGTTCCCCTACTGGATGGCCGGGAACTACGTGAAGTACACGGGGCGATGGGATACCCTGCCGGTCGACGCGCACGAGCTCATCGCGCTGTGCGCGCCGCGGCCCGTGTTCCTGAGCGCCGGCAACGGCCCCGGGCCGGTGGCGGCTGACGGCACCTTCCAGGTCAACGATGCATGGGCCGATGCCAAGGGCAGCTTTCTCGCAGCGGTCGGCGCCGGACCGGTATACCGGCTCCTCGGGAAGAAGGACATCGGCAGCACGGACTTCCCGCCCATCGACACGCCGCTGATCGACGGCGACATCGGATTCAGGCAGCACACCGGCGGCCACACGCCGGGGCCCACCTGGCCGACCTTCATCACCTTCGCGGAGCGCTACTTCCAGAAGCCGGCGGCGACGCACCAGCCGTACTGACGCACCCATCAGGCGCCCCGATTGGCGCGCTCAGCGCTGATCGGGGTGATATGCGTAGACGCGCGAAATCTCGTCGACCGCCGCGCGCACCGCCTTCTGCCCCGCCTCGCGATCGGCTCCGCGGATCGAGATCGAGCGTCCCGCCGCACTCCCGTCCATCTCGTACTCGTATTCGCGCAGCGACACCGCGTCGATGATGTACAGCCGCCGCCCATCGTCCAGCAGCGCGCCGTAGACGCTGCCGTAGCTCGACGCGACCACCTGCGTGCCCACGCGGGCGGGACGCGTGTCTCCCGAGCCCGTGTAAATCGGCTGCCCGAAGATCGGCGATGGCGATGACGGCGTGTGTCCGAGCAGGGCGTACAGCGTCGGACTCAGGTCGCTGGTGAACGTCAGCGCTGAGGCATCGGCGGTGTAGCCGGATCGCAGCGACGCTGGCAGGTGGACCAGGAGTGGCACCTGGATCACTTCGGGGAAGACCGTATACGCGTGCCCCATGCGGCCCTGCTCGCCGAGCGAGTCGCCGTGATCCGAGGTCAGCACGATCAGGCTGTCGTCGTAGAGCCCTCTGGTCTTCAGGTCGTCGACGAACGCGCCGAAACAGCCATCCAGCCGGCGCACCCGGGAGGCGTACGCCGCGTTGAAGCCCGCATACCCGTTGTCGTCGATCGGCTGGCTGCCTTCGCGGGTGAGGGTCGAGATGTGGACGTCCTGCGGCAGCGAGTAGACGAACGTCGGCTTGCCCGCGGCGGCAATCCGATCGAGGCGGCCCCGCACTTCGTCCAGCGTCCGGCACAGGCGCTGATCCTTGACCGGCACACCGGCGTCGAGCGGCTCGAGCGCGGCGTTCGGCGGCGTAATCGTCTCGACGATGTGCTCCATGCTCATCCAGCGGCGGTAGTCTTCCGCCGTCAGGAGCTTGTCGAGCGTGTTCATCGGCCCGAACGGGGTCACGTACTGCTTGTGCAGCAGCATGCCGCCGGTCCAGATCGAGGGGACGGCGAGTCCGGTCGCCCCGTACCGCGTGAAGGCGCGGCGGAAGACCGTGCTCTCGGCCGCGAATCTGGCGATGGCGGGTGTGAACGCAACGTCCGGGTTGTAGGGCGACAGATAATCGCGCCGCAGGCTGTCCACGACGAAGAGGAACACGTGCGGGCGATGTGCGGCGCGCTGGGTGAGTGGCGCGAACTCGATGTTCACCGGTGCGACCGCCGTGTCGTGCGGGATGTTGGTATTGCGCTGCAGGAACTCGTAAAGCCCGCCGTCGGCCGGCGCGGGCGGGGCCAGCGCGTCGACGATCAGTCGGGACGACATGTCCTTCGCCGTCCACGTCGACAGCCTCGCGTCATTGGCCGCGAGCAAGCCGCTCCACGTGAACTGCTGGCCACCGAGAATCAGGAGGCAGGCGGCGAAGGGCACCATCGCCGCCGTGGAGCGCTGCGCGCCGTCGCGCGGCAGCCAGCGCGGCACGAGGCGCAGCATGGCCCCGAGCGCGATGACCCAGCTGATGGCGGCGATCGTCTTTGCGACGGTGAAGTTCCAGTCCGACGCCGACACCATCGCCTGTGCGGCGATCGCCACGCCCAAGGCCGATAACGTCCAGGCTATCGTCAGCAGCGAGGAGCGCGCCGCCCAGTTCGGGATGGCTCCGGCCAGAGCCGCTTCGACGCCGCGCGGAGCGCGGGTGCCGCAGGGTGCGACGATCAGCGCGCAGGCTGCGCCGAACGCAACCGCAAGAAGGATCGCGACGGGCCCTGTCAAGGCGAGCGCCGCCAGGATGATGCGGTGGACGAACAGTCCCGCGGCGGCGGTCACGACGATTCGGGCCAGCCACGTTTCGACAGCCCCTGGACGAGGCGACGGGCGCGCCACCCCGCGCACGATCGAGATCACTGCGAACATGGCCGAGAAGATCGCGAGATGCAGGATCAGGCTGCGCGCCACGCCCGCTGACCACTGGGCGAGCGATGGACTGACGCTCCGCGTGAGCACCGCCTGTGTCAGGGTCACCACGATCGCCGCGGCGGCGCAGGCGCCGAAATCGCTGAGCGCGCTTGGACCATCCCCGAGCCGGATCTCTACGTCCGTGTTGAGCCCTCCGAGATCGAGCAGCGCGAGCCACACCGGCGGTATCAACGCGCCGACTGCGACGGCGACCGCGATGGAGGAAGGCCGCAGGGACGCCAGTCCGCCGCTCATCACCTCGAGCAGCGCAGTTCCCAGCCACATCCCGGAGAACGCCCAGACCACGCGGTCGCCGGAGCGCAGGTACGGCAGCAGCCCCACCATGACGATCACGAGCACGCCGAGCGATAGCGGTGCGTGCCAGACCGCGAAGGCCGCGATGGCCGGAACGAGACGCGGCTGCAGGAATTGCTGCGAGGCGAATGGGCTGGCACTGAGCAGCGCATAGAGCGCGGTGGTCATCCAGAACGCCGCCACCAGCGTCCGCGTGAGCGCCGTACGCATCATTGTCCGTCCCTCGTGCGATCCAGCCACACGGCCACTTCGGCGCGGCGCGATGGCTCGAGCTCCACCGCCCGTTCGAAGTGCCGCCGAGCCTCGGCGACGTGGCCTTCGCTGAAGTCGAGAATGCCGAGGGCGAGATGGACGTCGGCGTACCGCTCCGCCGCGGTCAGCGCGCGTTGGAGATAGGCGCGGGCCTCGGTCGCGTGGCCGAGACGCTGCGCGCTCACGCCGGCGATGAGCAGGGCGTCGGCGTGCGCCGGATTGGCCGCGAGCACCATCATCGCCGTCTTCAGCGCCTGCTCGTTGCGTCCTGCGCGCAGGTCCAGCCGGGCCAGCCCGATCTGGCTGTCGGCGTCGTGGGTGTTGACGCTGGCCGCCTCGCGATACGCCGCGCTCGCGCCGTCGACCCGGCCGGCCCGCTCACGGGCGCGGCCGAGATAGAACAGCATGTCCGTGTTGCCCGGATCGAAGCTCACGCAACGCTCGAACGCCTTGAGCGCCACCTCCGAGTAGCCCGTCGCCTTGACGTAGGCCTCCGGCAACGCCGGACAGGCGTCGATCGGCGTCGGCGAGTCGGTGACCATGCGCTCCCACGCCGCCGCCTCGTCTACCGCGCGGCCCAGATGCTGATAGATCAGCGCCAGGCGCTGCTCGTAGACGTGCTGATTGGGAAGGGCCTTCGTGAGCTCGAGGGTTGGCGCGAGCGCGTCGGCATACCGCCCCGCCTCGAGGGCTTCCCGACTGGCCGTCTGCCAGCGTTGCGCGGAGGTCACCGGCGATTCGGCAGTGCCGTGCGGAGAGGCCGGACGCAGCACCGCCGCATAGATGGCCAGCACGATCAGACCGCCGGCAACGCGGATTGCCGCCACGATTAGAACAGCACCATGATGCCGCCGGCGGCGGAAGTCTGCCACAGCGGCCCATTCACCTGACGCGCCTGCCGGCTGGTGCCGCCCGAGGCAAAGAGCCGCAGCCGCCGCGCGAACAGCTGATCGGCCTCGAGCTTGATGGTGTCGGAGTTCATCGTGGTCAGGTCGGCGGCGTTGCGGATCTCTTCCCGGCTGAATCCGTGACTGTAAGTGAGCCCGACATAACTCGAGCCGTCACCGCGCATGTAGCGCCGGAAGGCGCCGTGATACGAGGTCGAGTCGAGCGGCCCGTCGACCGGCACGTGAAAGACCTTTGCGGTCAGCATCCAGTTGCCGACGTAGCGGCTCACCGTGCCGACGACGATGTTGGTGGCCGAATCGAAGCCGAGCCGGCGGAATCCGCCGGACACCTCGAACCCGCCGCCGACCGACTGATACAGGTCGAAGGCGACGCGATAGGAGGGGTACAGCACCGAGTCGAGGTCACCGCCAACGCCGACGAACGCGTACGTGCCAGGCCGGATCTTCGGGTAGAACTCGACCTCTGCCATCTGATCCTTCAGCCCGAACCGGCGCGCTTCGTTGGCCCGCACGATCACCGATCCGTGCGGCGTCAGCCGGGTCAGCGACACGTTGTACTCGTGCCATTGCTCGCGGTGATCGCTGAAGGCGTCGGTGGCATAGGTGGCTCCGCCCCACCACGGGCGGCTTGCCGCCTCGAGCCGCTCCCGCAGATCGCGCGCCGGTCGATTGCCGGGATCCTGCGCCAGGATCGCGTCCGCGGCGTCGCGCGCCTCGCTGGGGTGCCCCGACCACCACGACACGTTCATCAGCGCAATCCGCGCGTCGACGTAGGCCGGCGACTGGACGAGCACCTGCTGCAGCGCCTGCCGCGCCTCGTCGTAGCGCCCTTCCCACGACAGGATCAGGCCGTAGAGCAACCGCGCATCGACGTCGCGCGGGGCGTCGTTCAACCGCAGGCGCAGGGTGTCGAGCGCTTCGGCCCGATGCCCTGACGTCGCCGCGGCGCGCGCTGACGCCAGGATGTCCGCGGTCTGCGCCGACACGCGCGTGGCGCTGCCGAACGCGAGGCAACCCAGCACCACCAGAGGCGCCACCCGGGACGCCACCGCGGTCTTGTTCGCGAATCCCCGTCTCACCATCGTTCCCCACTCGGCGCGTCCGCGCAGGAAGTCATACGTGCCGCGCAGCCGCCACCACAACGTCAATTGCCGGTATCCGAAGTTCTCGAGCACGCCGAACATGGCCAGCCTCAGCAGATCCACCACCCGCGGATAACGGCGGAAGGAGACCTCTTCGAGGATCACGGCGGCCACCGAGATGAGCGCTCCGTAGACCACCGCCGCGAGAAACAAGAGCTGCGCGAACTGCCAGTCGAGCCGGCCCGTTAGCAGTCCGACGGCGCTGGCGACGTAGCCGCCGCCTTCGACCAGCGGCGCCATCGCCTCGAAGATCAGGAAGAAGGGGGTCGCGAGCAGGCCGACCGCTCCGTAGCGCGGATTGAACATCATGCGGCGGTGGCGGTGGAGCGTCTGCAGCGTGCCGCGCTGCCAGCGATTCCGCTGCCGGGCCAGCGTGCGCAGATCTTCCGGCACCTCGGTCCAGCACACCGGGTCCGGACGAAACACGATCCGGTACTTCTCGCCCCGCTCCTGGAAGCTGCGGTGCAGCCGGACGACGACTTCCATGTCTTCGCCAACCGTGTCGGTCCTGAAGCCGCCGACGGAGAGCAGCGCGTCGCGGCGGAACACCCCGAAGGCCCCGGAAATGATCAACAGGCTGTTCAGCACCGACTGGGCGACGCGTCCGACGAGGAACGCTCGCAGGTACTCGGTAATCTGGAACGTCGCCAGCGCGGACGCGGGCAGACCGACATGCATCACCCGGCCGTCCTGCACCCGGCAGCCGTTGGCGATGCGGATGATCCCGCCCGAGGCGATTGTGGTCGGGTCCTCGAGGAACGGCAGGACCGCGCGCGTCAGGGCGTGCTCTTCGAGCAGCGAGTCGGCATCGATGACACACACCAACGGATGCTTGGCCGCGTTGACGCCGGCGTTGATCGCATCCGCCTTGCCGCCGTTCGCTTTGTCGATCATCAGCAGCTCGCGGTGCATCAGCGAGCGGTAGACGCCGCGAACCGGCTGGGTCGCGAGAATCCGTTCGTTGGCCGTATCGGCGTGCACCAGGCCGAACGCCTCGATCGCTGCCTGCAGGGTGTCGTCGGTCGAGCCGTCGTTGACGACGACCACTTCGTACTCCGGGTAGTTCAGGAGCAGCAGCGCGCGCAGGCTCTCGCCGATGGTCGCCGCTTCGTTGTAGGCGGGAACGATCAGCGAGATCGGCGGCGTCGCCGGCGAGCGCACGATCACATCCAGATCGCGGGCGGTCCAGCGTCGACGATGGCGCTGCAGCTCGAAGAACGAGATGATCGCGAACACCAGATACAGCGTGTTGAGGATCAGCAGGTAGGCGAGCAGCGCCTCCCCCACGACCGTGAACCAGAGTGTCACCCAGTGACTGAACACGATCAGGCTCCCGCCTTCTGGTAGGTCAGTTCCCACAGCATCTGCCGGGCGAGATCGGCGCCCTGCCCGGGCGTCGCGGCGCGCGCCTGGAGCGCGGCCGCTCCCGCCGCTCCGAGCCGCCGCAACCCGGACGCACAATGCGCGGCGACCAGCCACGCATCGTCCAGGTGCGCGGCCAGATACGGCACCGCGGAGCGGCGGCCGCAGCGGCCGAGGCCGCGCGCGGCCATGCTGCGGACGTCGGTGTCCTCGTCGTCCAGCCCGCGGAGGGCGTAGAAGTAGCTCCGGTCGTCCAATCCGATCGACCCGATTGCTCTGAGCGCCGCGGCGCGGACCGCCGCGTCCGGGCTGCCGCTCCACTCGAGGAGGCTGTCGATGGCCGCCGTCCCGCCGACCACGCCGAGAATGTCGATCGTCATCGCCGTGTCGTCGGCGTGGACCCGGGCGTGTTCCAGCAGGATCGGCATCATCGACGGTCCGAGCGAGCGGATCGCTTCGACGACGCGGGCGCGCTGATGGCGCGATTCGTCGCGCAACCGGGCGAGCAGGATTGGCCCGCACGCCGGATCCCCGATCCGCCCGATGGCGTCCACCGCCGCGGCCCGGACTTCCTCGTGCGGTTCGTCCAGGGCCTGCACCAGACGGCCCATGCTGTCGCGGTTACGGACCAGCCCCAGTGCCCGCACGGCCTCGGTGCGCGCCCACCAGCGCCGGTCGTCGATCGCCGCGGTCCAGCGCTCGATCAACCCGAGCGCCTGCGCGGCATCACGCAGCCTCGGCACGATGTCACCGGTGGTGACGCGGAGTGTGGCGAGCAGCAGGTCACCCAGGAGGTCACGGTGGCGCCGCGGTGTGGCGACGAGGCGGGCCACGGGATCGGCGTCAGGCGTCTTGTCGAGCAACGCCGCCACCAGCGGCCGGTAGCGATCCAGCAACCGCTGACGCCGGAGGTAGAGCACCTCGTCGATCGCACGCCAGATCACGAGGCCGACCAGCGAGAGCGCGAGGACCGCCGTCAACCCGCCCAGAATGGCGGCGACGAATGCGTTCGAGCGATCGAGCCACGGCATGACTGCCGTCGCCGTGTAACCGCTGATGCCGCTCATCGGTGGGTCCTGTGCCGCGCGAGGCTACTTGACGAGCCGCGCGATTCGCGCCAGCAGTTCGTGCGGATTGAAGGGCTTGGCGACGAAATCGTCGGCCCCGAGCGCGAACGCGCGAATGACGTCTTCTTCCCGGCCGCGCGCCGACAGGACGATCACGCGCGGGCGGGCCTCACCCATGTCGCGCAGCCCGGCCAGCACGTCGAACCCGGTCATGCGCGGCATCATCAGATCGAGCACCAGCACGTCGGGGCGCTGGGCGCGGACCTCTTCCAGCGTGCGGGTGCCGTCGAACGCCAGCACGCGCCGGTAGCCTTCGGACGCGAGATGCGCATCGACGATGCGCACGACATCGGGGTCGTCGTCACCGACCACCACCATCGGCATGACTTCGTTGACCACCCCGTCGTGACGGATGCCGTCCGGCCGCAGCGCCGCCGACACGCCTTCGTAGCGCGCCACCGCGAGCGCTTCGTCCGCTTCCTCGATCAACTCCTCGAGCGTGCGGCCGCCCGCGACGGGAGCCGCGGCAATGCCGGCGTAGACGCCGGAGATACCCTTGGCCCGGCAGGACTCCACTATCGACGACACTCGCTCCTTCGCAGCGGCGGCGCCGGTGTCGGGCAGCAGGACGACGACGTGGCTGCGGTCGTAGTGGCCGCAGAGATCGCGGCGGCGGATTTCCTCGCGGGTGAAGGCGGCGACGTCGGGCGCGCGATCGGCGGGAGTGCGGATCAACGCCAGCGCGGTCCGCTCCCGCCGCAGCTCGCGCTCCGCTTCATCACGAAAGGCCTCGTAGCTCAATACGCCACGCGTGGTCTTGTCGTCTGTCCGCTGGCCGTGCTTCGCGAGCAACTGGATGCGCAGGGCAAGTTCGCGCGGGTCGAGCGGCTTGGTGAGGAAGTCGTCGGCGCCGTGGGAAAGGCCCATGAGCCGATCGTCGACGTTGGTGTGAGCACTCAGAAAGGCGACCGGAATTGCGGCGAGCGCCGGATCGGCCTTGAGCATCCGGCACACGGTGTAGCCGTTGATCCCGGGCAGCTCGACGTCGAGCAGGATCACGTCGGGACGCACGGTGCGGGCGGCGGGGAGGACGTCCTCACCCTTCGCGACTTCAACCGCCGTGTGGCCGGCCTTCCGCAGCTGCGCGACGATCACCGCGCGCTGGAACGGCTCGTCCTCGACCACCAGGATCTTCATCGCGGTGCCGGCGAGCGGCGCAGCGGCGGGTGCGGTGGTGGCACCCTGCGGGTGCGCGGCGTCGTCCGCAAACGCGGCCCGGAGATCGGTCACACCGGCGCGTACTTGGTCCGCGTCAAGGCTCGATGCGCGCAACCCGTCTTCGAGCGCCGCTGCCTTGATGCTGACCTGTGGGAATCCAATCGTGCCTGCGAGGCCCGCCATCCGGTGCAGGACGTTGATCGCCAGAGCCGACGCCGTCGAGTCTGCCGCGGCGCCGGCCGAGTGGCCAATCGTGTCGCACTGACTGCTGAAGGCGTTGACGAACTGCGCCCGCGTTTCCTGCAGCACGCGCCCGATGTCGTTGGCCGCCGGCACGACGGAAACAGTGGTTTCCGCCTTGGGCGCCTCCGTCTCGATTACAGGATCCATAGTCGTTCTACCCATTCCGGTGTCCGATCTCTCGGCCCACTCCGGTTCCCTCAGATTCGTCAGCCACTAACAGGATCGTCATCGCGCACCGACACTCGCCGCCAACCGGCCTCGACTTCGGCCGCATCCCTAAGTCGCGCCAGAACCTGGAGATGCGCGGTGCCGGCACGAAGGTGCCGAGGCCGCGCCGCACTTGACGCACCGCAAGTGAGCAAGATGGGCACCGCTGGGCAGAACTTGTGGTGATGTCGCAGAACTGAAACACCGGCGTTCGGCGGGCGGCGGCCGGCGAGAGCACGGGCGGCGGAGAGCCCGCATCGCGCCCGACCTGAAGGTCGGGCCTGCAACCGATCGCCAGGGATGATGCGTAGGCCGAGACCCTCAGGTCGGGCGGCCGATCAGCGTGGCGTGGCGGGAGGACCGGCGTGCGTCAGGGCAGCAGGGCCGAATCGAGGTTGTTGATCGCGTGGGCAAGGATGGACCCGTACAGCGAGTGCGATCGATGCTTGGTCCACCCGAAGATCAGGCTCAGCACCGCCAGCGGGATCAGCCGCGCCGTGTAGCCCGAGAGCGTGGTCGCGCGGCTCTGGAAGTACCAGCCCGGCAGATGCATCGCGACGAACACGATCGTCGTGAGCAGGTTGGCGAGCCGGAATGACTGCCCGTTCAGCTCGAGCCGCCGCTGCAGGAAACCGCGCAGCGTGATCTCCTCCACCAGCGGCGCGACGACAACCGCGTTCAGGAACAGCAGATCCACGTGCGGCCGGTGCCAGTCCGTGCCGGACGGCAGGGTCTTCCCGAGATAGTTCACGAGGACGATCGCGGCACCCACGCCGAGTCCCCACCTGATCCCGGACCCGATGTTCCGAAGCTCCAGGAATTCGGTCAGCGGCACCCGCTCGATCATGCGGACCCACAGCAGCGCCGGGGCGACCCAGACCGCCGCTTTCATGACGAACCAGTAGATCGTGTCGGCGTCCGCTCCCCAGCCGAAGCGCCGGCGTAGCGTGAGGTTGCACACCCAGGCGAGTACCCAGGCCGCGAAGAGCACGAACGGATACGCGGTGATGTAGCGGCGCAGCGCGGTTGCCTCGGTCATGCAGGGCCTGACCGAACGATAGCATCGCGCCGACGAACCTGGATGGACGGAGCCGGCTCGCGGCGGAGTCCGAGGTGCGCCCGGCTGGCGTCGGACAGTCGTCACTGCCGCACGCCGGCCGGGCATTTGAGCGGGCTAAAAGAGGTAGCGGACCTGGAACTGGAACATCCGCGGCGGATCGATGTTGGCCAGCGCCGGCAGCGCGTTCGTGGCCGTGCCGACCGCGACGACCTGACCGAACGTCGGGTTCACCGTCCCGGCGTCGCCGTACGTCGTCTGCGCCCGGCCGAGGATGTTGCTGTGGTTGAACAGGTTGAATCCTTCGAGCCGCAGCAGGATGGTCCTGCCCGCCGGTTTGATCCGCCCCTCGATGAACACCGACACGTCCTGGGTGCCGGTGCCGCGGAACGTTGACCGCCCCAGGACCGCGCCGTCGACGACCGGGCGGTCGGTGTTCGAGCCGTCGCCGTTGTTGTCCACACCGGTCACCGCGCTGAACGGGCGCGCCGAGGCCAACTGCGTGACCGTGCCGGCGGTGATGTTGTACGGCAGCTGATAGCTGAACGAGATCACCGCGCGGTGCCGCTGATCGAGCAGGCTGGGCGCGCGCTCCGTCTCGTCGGTCAACCGGGCGATGTTCGCCTCATTCGGACCGATGCCGTTCCCGTCTGGCTCGGAGGTGTTGGTCGACTTCGACAGCGTGTAGCTGACCGACGCGTAGACCTTCGCATTGCCGCGGTACGTGACCTGCGTCTGCAGGCCGTCGTAATCCGCCACGCCGAGGTTCATCAGCGCGTTGACGGAGCGGACGCCGCCCGGCACCGGCAGGATCGGCCGGGTGGCGTTGGCCGCCGCGACGGTCCGGGTCTGGCCGGGAGTGGTGCGGTCGAAGAGCGACGGTGCGTTCAGGTCCACCGTACGGTCCAAATCGGTCCAGTGCTGGTGCACGTAGTCACCGCCGACGAAGAGCCCTCTCATCAGCTCACGCTCGGCGCCGATCGAGAGGACCTGGCTGCGCGGGTTGACGAACTCGTCGGGATAGTTCGGGAGTGCGTCGAAGTTCAGGCCGTACTGGGCGAACTGCTGCTCGTAGAACTCCCGCTGACCCGCCTTGATGGTGATGTCCCGGGCCGGCAGCTGGGAGGGCGGCAGCGTGCGCGGATCGAACACCAGCGGGACGCAGGGGTCGATGAGGCAGGTCGGGAAGCCGAGCTGACCGGGAGTTGCGGTGTAGCTGGTGAAACCATCAAGCCCATTCAGCAGCGGACCGGCGACCAGGTTCGAGCGAATCTGGGTGTAGTACATCCCGTAGCCGCCACGGATGGCGAGCCGGGCATCGCCGTTCGGATGCCACCCGAAGCCGACGCGCGGCGCGACGTTGGCGGTCGCATCGGTCAGTGTCTGACGGTCATAGCGCAGCCCGAGGTCCAGCGTCAGGTCGTTGTTGACGTGCATCGTGTCCTGCGCGAACAGCGTCGTCATCCATTGCTTCAGCTCGTAGTCCGTGATGCCGTAGCTGATCGGCTGCGTGTACTGCTGCACGTCGGACAGCCTGAGCTGGTCCAGCGGCGCGGTCGTCGTGCTCAAGAAGGTGAACGTCCCGAGAATCGCGGTGCCGGGCTCGCCGCCGTAGCCGCCGGACGTGTGGTGCGTCAGGCTGCCGCCGAAGCGGATGTCGTGCCGGCCTTTCGACCAGGACAGCGTGTCCGACAACTGCGCCTGATGCCCGAACAGGTCCGCGACCCGGGACTGACCGACCGTAAACGGCACGGAGCCGGTGCGGGTGTAGGTGGTCGAGAGCACCTGCGCCTCCCACCGGGTGACCGGGTCGCCGTGCAGATAGGCGAAGCGCGCTTCGTTGAGCAGCTTCGCCCCCAGGACCGCCGTGTAGTTGGCTTGCGACGTCCACGAACCGCGCTCGTAACGTCGGGCCACGCTGGGTGCGCTGGTGCCGGCGACAGCGTCGTTCGGGTTGGTGTCGAAGAACTGATCGGCGTTGGCGCGCACCATCAGCGTCTGGGCTGGAGAGATCTTGTGGTCGACGCGCGCGTTGAGCAGCTTCTGGCGATAGTTGCCTTCGTAGGCGAGATTGCCATCGGCCGGCAGCACGAACGACGGCAGCGACGGGGACAGGAACGTCGTCCGATCCTGACGCGTGTAGTCGGCGCTGGCGAAGAAGAACGTGCGGTTCTTGAGGATCGGCGCGCCCACGGAACCGGAGAACTGGTGCAGCACGTCAGGCACGTCAGCCGGGTTGATCGCGGTCAGCGTCGACGGCGTCGTGCAGGTCGGGACCGACGGGGGGCAGAAGTGGTCGGTATCGAACGTCTTGGCCTGCCAGTCGCCCGGGCGGCCCATGTAAAGGCCTTCACCGTGCAACGCATTCGTGCCGGACTTGGTGACGATGTTCAGCGCCGGGCCCGAGGTCCAGCCGAACTCGGCCGAGAACGCGTTCGAGAGCAGCGAGATCTCCTGGATGGCCCCGACCGGAACGGTCGCGATCATCGTCTGGCGGCCCCATGCCTCGTCGTTGTTCGCGCCATCAAGGGTGACGGTGGTCTGGCGCCGGCCGCCGGCTGCGGTCACGAAGTAGGTGGCGTTGACGAACAGGTCACCGGTGCCCTTGGCCTGCCGGAACGACGCGTTCAGCAGCGGCAGCGAGGTGACCTTGCGGCCGAGGATCGGCGTTTCGTCGATGGTCCGGCTGTCGAGCGAGCGGCCGATCTGCGGATCGGCGCGAACGCCCTCGGTCGTGCCGTAGACGACGACCTCGGATTTGCCGCCGCTGGCGACCAGCTTCACACGCACGGTGGCCGTTTCACCCGCCCGCAGCGTCAGGCCGGCGAGATCGTCGGAGGTGAAGCCCGGCTTCGCGACGGTGACGGTGTACGTGCCGGTCAGCGGCAGGGCCGAGATCGTCGCCGAGCCTTCCGCGCCGGACACGGCCTCGCGGGTCGCGCCGGTGGCGCTGTTCGCCACCGTCACCTTCGCGTCGTTCACGACCGCGCCGGACTGATCGACGACGACGACGACAAGCGCCGAGGTGTTCGGGGACTGCGCCAGCGCGGGGGTAGCGGCGGTGGACAGGACGACTGCCAGGACGACACGAGACAACAGGCTCATCAACGCCCCTCCTCGGGCATTCGTGAGTGCGGGTTCTGACGGGATCGTCGGCTCCGGTTGACGCTGCAGGCCGCGCACCCGCCGCTTATTCGGCACACAGATGGATCGACGCTGGGCGGCCACACAAGAGCGGGACGGCACAGGAGAGACGGCTCAACCCGGACGAAACCCTCAAGTTACCCCGGCCCAGCCATTACTACCAGCGCCCGTAGGTCGGCGCCCAAAAGGGGCTTCCGAGCCGTGGTCGAGGCACCGCTCCGCTGAGATCTGTCCAGCCCTTTTTCCCGACTTTCAGAGCCTGTCGTCTTTTCCCCGCCGTTCTCGATCTATAAAGTGGGGGCGCTTTCAGGCCCCCCGACCGGTGATCCGCCGGTCGACAGAGAAAGGCCATGATGAAAGCCTCCGCCCTCGCCATGTCCAATGGCCCCAGTGATGACCCCGCCGGCGCGGACACGCTCTTCGGGAGCCTGTACGCGGAGCTCCATCGACTGGCCCGTCGTCAACTGCATCGGCAGGGCCGCATCGGCGGTCTCGGCGCAACGACGCTCCTGCACGAGGCGTATCTCTCGATCTCCGGCAAGGAAGGTGCGGTGTTCGTCGACGAGGCCCGCTTTATGGGTTACGCGGCGCGGGTCATGCGCGGCCTCATCATCGACGACGTGCGCCGGTGGCGGTCGGACAAGCGCGGCGGCCAGTTCGCGATTACCGCGCTGCTGACCGAGCATGCCGACAGCGTGATGCACCCCAGCGCGCTGCTGGTAATCAGCGAGGCGCTCGACGAGCTCGCGACCGTCGAGCCGGGCTTGGCGGAGATCGTCGATCTGAAGTTCTTCTGCGGCTTCTCTTTCGCCGAGATTGCGGCGATGCGTGGCGTCTCCGAGCGCACCATCCAACGTAGCTGGGAAAAGGCGCGCCTGTATCTCCATCACATGCTGGCCACTACGAGCCCGGCCGACTCCCCGCCTCATGCCGCCGATCAGTCCTGACCGGTGGCGCGTCCTCAGCCCGTTGCTGGACGAGGCGCTGGACATCGATCCCGACCGGCTCCCCTCGTGGCTGCAGTCGATTTCCGCCCGGGACGGCCAACTGGGCGCCGAGCTGCAGGCGATGCTCGCCGAGCGCCAGGTCGTGCAGCGGGCGCGCTTCCTGGAACATCCGGTGCTCGATTCGCGCCGGGCGCGCGTTCAGTCGCTGAAAGGCCAGGTCGTCGGGGCGTATCGGCTGGTGTCGCCGATCGGTGAAGGCGGCTCGGGCAGCGTCTGGCTCGCCGAGCGCTGCGACGGCCGCTTCCACGGCCAGGCGGCGGTCAAGCTGCTGAACGTCTCCCTGATTGGGCCGGCCGGCGAGGATCGCTTCCGCCGGGAGGGCACGATCCTGGCTCACCTGCGCCACCCGCGCATCGCCCATCTGATAGACGCCGGGATCACCACGACCGGCCAGCCCTATCTCGTCATCGAGCACGTCGACGGCCAGACGATCGACAAGTACTGCGAGGAGCGCGGACTGCCGATCGAGGCCCGCCTGCGGCTGTTCCTGGACGTCCTCGAGGCCGTGGCTCACGCCCACGCCAACCTGATCGTGCACCGCGACATCAAGCCCGCGAACGTGCTCGTCAGCACCAACGGGCAGGTCAAGCTGCTCGACTTCGGCATCGCCAAACTGGTCGAGACCGATACCGAGTGGGCGGACGCCGGGGTCGTCGATTCCAGCGAGCTCGGACGCATCGGCGGTGCGGTCGCGATGACGCCTGAGTACGCGGCGCCGGAGCAGTTCGCCGGCGGCCGAGTCACGACCGCCACCGACGTCTACGCGCTCGGCGTGTTGCTCTACGTGCTGCTCGGCGGCCGACATCCGCTCAGCGAGGCGGCGGGCGATCGCGCGGCCCTGATGCGGGCGGTGATCGGGACCGAACCGGCGCCGCTGCCGGCCGTCGTCGCGGCCACTCCAGTGAACGAGCTGCAGCGGCGACACGCGGAACGATGCGGAACGACGCCTGATCGCCTGCGGCGGCTGCTGCGCGGAGACCTCGACGCGATCGTCGCCAAGGCGATGATGAAGGACGCGGCGGACCGATATCCGTCGGTCACCACGTTCGCTGACGATCTCCGGCGCCACCTGCGGCACGAGGCGGTCACGGCGCGGCCCGCGACGCTCCGCTACACGACCCTGAAGTTCGCGCGGCGCCACGCGACCGGGCTGGGGTCGTTCATGGTCGTCGTCCTGCTCGTCGCCGGCCTGACCGGGTTGTACACGCGCCGGCTGGCTGCCGAACGGGATCGCGCCGAGCGCGAGCGAGCCCGATCCGCGAAGGTCAGCGACCTGCTGATGGGGCTCTTCACCAGCGTCGATCCGTATCAGCCGGGCGTCCAGCCGCGCGAGCCGACCGTCCGCGCCTTGCTCGACGCGGGTGCGGCGCGCGTGCAGAACGAGCTGATCGGCGATCCCACCCTGCAGGCTGAAATGCTGACGCTCATGGGCCGGACCTATCGCCGCCTCGGTGTCTACGAGCAGGCTCAGGGCTTGCTCGAGCAGGCGCTGGCGACGAACGTCGAGCTGTACGGCAGCGACGACGTGCGGGTCGCGCAGGCGTTGGAGCAGCTCGGTGGCGCGCTCGCCGAGAAGGGTGACTACCCTGCCGGCGCGCGCAGTCTCGAGCGGGCGCTCGCGATCCGCCGGGCCCGGGTTGGCGAGGCCGACGCCGACGTGGCGGTGACGTTGTCGGAGCTCGGTCGCGTATACCAGGATCAGGGCCTCAACGCTCGTGCCGAACCGCTCCATCGCGAGGCGCTCGCCATCCGGCGTCACGTGCTTGGCGACCTCCATCGCGAGACCGCGGTGAGCCTCAGCGATCTCGCCTCGGTCCTGCGGTTGAATGGCGACCTGCCGCGCGCGGAGACAGCCCTCCAGCAGTCGCTCGACATCAACCGCCGGACGCGCGGCGCGGATCATCCCAACACGGCCATCAACCTGCACGATCTCGCACTGATCGCGATCATGCACGGCGATTACGCGAAGGCGGACGCCGAACTGCGCCAGGTGCTGGCGATGCAGAAAAAGGCGCTCGGCGAGCGCCATCCGGTGGTCGCGATGACCCTCAATAGCCTGGCCCACGTACTTCGCGACGAGCACCGCGAGGAGGAGGCTGAGGCCGCGCAGCGCGAGGCGCTCGCGATTGCCCGCGCGGCCTTGGGTGGCGGTCATCAGCTCGTCGCGATCTACAGCCTCAACCTGGCGGCACTGCGGCTGGCCCGGCACGATCCCGGCGATGCGGAGCCGCTCGTCCGGACTGGCCTGACGGTTCGCGAGAACGCCCCGGGCATCGTTCCCAGCCGCCGGCGCACGATGATCGAAGACGACTGGAGCATCGGCGCGGCGCGCAGCCTCCTCGGCGCGTCGCTGCTCGCGCTGCACCGCTACAGCGACGCGGAGACGCAACTGGTGCAGGCCCGCCACGAGCTCGAAGCGATGCCCACCGTCCCCGCGCCAGCGGTCCGCGACACGGTTCGGCGCCTCGCGGCACTCTATGCCGCCTGGGGCAAGCCGCACGATGCCGCCGCGTACCGCGCGCTCCTGCAGTACTGAGTCTCCCGCGCGTCGACCCGCGCGTGTCGCCTTTCCTCCCTCCTTTTCGATTTCCTGAGTAGAGCGCTGATGCTCACTGATTCAGGACTTCAAGGAGGCCTGCAATGCGAATCAATCTTTCAGGAATGAAGCGGGCGGCCTACGCGGTCGCCGTCATCGCGGTGGCGAGTCTGTCGCCGGGTGTCGTGTACGCGCAGAGTGCTCACGAGCACGGGGCCGCGTCCGACAACGCGGCCAGCGCGCAGAAGCGCAACGGCAACGAGCTGGTGGCCACGGTGCGGCGAGCCACGGCGCGGTTCTTCGACGTGGAGCTGGCGAAGAAGGAAGGCTACCTGCCGCAGTTCGGGTGCGTCAGCGGCTCGGATTTCGGCGCGATGGGGATGCACTTCGTCAACGGGCCGCTGGTGGTCGACGGCGAGCTCGATCCGACCAAGCCGGAAATCGTGATCTACGAGCCGCAGCCGGACGGCAGGCTGAAGCTGGTCGGGGCCGACTTCCTGGTGCTCGCCGATCAGTGGAACGCCACGCACGACGGACCTCCGGAGATGATGGGGCAACTGTTCCACTTGTTCGAGGCCCCCAACCGGTTCGGCCTGCCGGCCTTCTACACGTTACACGTGTGGGCCTGGAAAGAGAGCCCGACCGGCACGTTCGTCAACTGGCACAGCAACATCTCGTGCGACGGCTTCAACGGCGACAAGCACTGAGCCCACGCCAGCTCACGCCCGCTCTCGATTGAGAGCGGGCGCACGGCGCCTCGGCTCATCACCGTAATTCGAACCGTCCCGATAAAAATCCAGCACGCCTGTCGAGAACAAGTCATGAGCATGAGATCACCGGTGCACCGTCCCTGGACCCGCATGACCACCGTGGCCCTGAGCAGCGCGGCGGCCATCGCGATGGTGGCAGCGGTGTCGCTGCGTTCGTCATCGGCCGCGCCGGCAGAACGCGGGCTCACCTTCAGCAACGCGAGCGGCGTCCACCGCACGATCGCCCTGACCGGTGCGATCGACACCGGCAATCCGTTCTTTCAGGAGCTCGGCACGAACGGCCGCACGTGTTTCAGCTGCCACCGGCCGGCCGAGGCGTGGAGCATTACGCCTGAGGAGCTCAGCGCACGATTCGCCGCCACGGACGGACTGGATCCGGTCTTTCGTACCAACGACGGATCCAACTGTGAGGGTGCCGACGTCTCCACCCTCGCCGCGCGGCGCCAGGCATTCAGCCTGCTCCTTGCGAAGGGGCTGATCCGAATCGCACTCGAGGTTCCGCAGAACGCCGAGTTCGAAGTCGACGATGTCGACGATCCGTACCACTGCGGATCCGTGTTCTCTTCGATCGCCGCATACCGGCGGCCCTTGCCGACGACGAACCTGCGGTTCATCAGCGCGGTCATGTGGGACGGGCGGCAGACGACGCCGCTCGGGAGCATCCACGACGACCTGTTGGAGCAGACCAGGGACGCGGTCACGACGCACGCCGCGGGAGCGCCCCCCTCCGCTTCGCAGCTCCGCGACATCGTCGAATTCGAGCTGGGGCTGTTCACGGCCCAGGTCAGGGGCAACGGCAGCGGTACTCTCACCGAGCCGATTGCTCGCGGCGGACCTGAAGCGCTGTCGCATCAATCGTTCTGCCTCGGCATCAACGATCCGCTGCAGATGCTGCCGGCCAAACGAGGTGCCTGCTTGAAGGGCTCGAGCGGGCTGGATCCCGTGGTCTTCACCTTGTTCAATCGCTGGCTGGACGCGGACTCGCCGGAGCGAACATCGATCGCGCGCGGCGAACGCGTGTTCAACACGCGCACATTCGTGATCGCGAATGTCGCGGGCCTGAACGGCGGGCCGCAGGATCCGGTGCAGGGGCCGATCGCGAGCGGCACGTGCACCATCTGCCACGACACGCCCAACGCGGGCAATCACTCGGTGGCGATGGCGCTGAACATCGGCCTGGCTGATGCCGCGCAACGAACGCCTGACCTGCCGCTCTACACCCTGCGCCACAAGGTGACCGGCGAGGTGACACAGACCACCGATCCTGGCCGGGCGATGGTCACCGGCAAGTGGGCTGACGTGGGCAAGTTCAAGGGGCCGGTGCTCCGCGGGCTGGCGGCTCGTGCACCGTACTTCCATAACGGTGCGGCGGCGACCCTGGAGGAGGCGCTGGACTTCTACGAGAAGCGCTTCCAGCTCGGGTTGTCCCCAGAGGAACGGGCCGACCTGATCGCGTTCCTGAAGTCGCTGTAGAGCGCGGGCGAGGCAGGATCTTTCACAACCAGTCGTCTCAGCGCTCACGCACGATGAGCCGCGGCCGCCGTACGCCATTGCCGCGCGATTGGGTGGACAGCAAACGCTGCCGATCGCGCCGCCGCGCCTGGCGCCGGCGGCTGACGAGGCAACCGGCGTCACGCACGTACTGGAGAGCGAGCTGACCGAGCACGGCCTCGATGTCACGCTCGTCGTCCGGCTCCGGCAGGTCGATGGCTGCAGCACCCACTGGTCGGACCGCATCCACCTCCGGGCGGACGAGTTGTTCAGCGTCGAGAATTCGGTTACATGGAGGAGGCGTTGATTGCGATGGAGCGCGCGCGCCGACTGCATGGAACGGACGTCATCGAAGCGCTGCGCATCGAGGCGCTGGTCGCGCTCTTCAGCGGCAAGTTCGCGCCGGCAGTCGCCCGTCTGGAGGACGTCAGCCGCTTGAGCAGTCAGCCGATTGGCGACACCTACCTTGCGCTCGCCTATTACTACTCGGGCAGCGGTGCCCGGGGCAGAAGTCTCCTCGAGTCACTGGCCAGCCATTCCTCCGCCACGACGTCCGCGCGCGCCGGAGTCTCGCTCGCCGGCGTGCTCGCGGCGCAGGGGGACGCAGCCGGCGCACGCGCGCAGCTGGACCGCGTCCTCGCCCGGCCCTATCGCGATCATCACGTGGCCTATGGACTCGGTGCGGCGTATGCGCAGCTGGGCGATGCCGCCACCGCCAGCCGCTGGCTTCGGATTGCTGCCGACACGGGCTTCCCTTGCTTGCCATGGTTCGAGCGCGATCCGCTGCTGGAACCGCTTCGCGGCCATCGCGAGTACGTCGAGCTCATCGCCTACGTGCGCGGCGGGCGCGACACCGCACTCTCCGCCGATCATCGTTGAGGGCCGACACCGCCATCGTCGTCAGGAATGAGCCGTTTCAGGTGCGGCTGGCGCATTCCCTGCTAAGAGGTTCGCCATGCGCACGGTGCGACGACGGTCAACGAACTCGAGACACCTTTGGCTGATGGTCTTGCTGCTGGCAAGCATCAGTGGGACGACCACCGCTCAGACAGCGCCGGCTCAAGAGGCTGATCTCGAGCGCGTGCTCGTTCCTGGCAACACGGTGTGGCTGACGGATGCCACCGGACTCGAAACAAGAGCTCGGATCGTCAGTGTGGCGGATGGGATGGTGACAACTGAGAACACGGACAACGCGCGTGACTCGCTGAGGCTGGCCGACATCATGCGCGTGCGCATACGTAAGGCCGACTCGGTGCTGAACGGCGCGCTGATCGGGGCCGGCAGCGCGGTCGCCACCGGCTTGTTCGTGTGCACCCGGACCGAGCCATGGGCCAATTGTCGCGATGATGTGGGGTCGATCGTGGCAATCGGCGGGCTCGGCGCCGCGGTCGGCGCTGCGGTAGATGCGCTCCTGCGCGATCGACATACCATCTTCGAGGCGTCTGCCGGCGGTCGGCAGCTCGATGCCGCGCCTCTTATCACGCGCGACAAGCTGGGTGTGAAGATCGCGCTGCGATTCTGAGCGGCCCCCGGTCTCCTCGACTGCGGACTGAGTAATCGACCGCGACGGCCCAGGGCCTTGCGCCCGGCCAACCTGCCGTTGCCACCGTGCGCTCCCAGTCTCTGACCAAAGTCGATGGGCTCGAGCATCCGGCCCGCCGGCTGCGATACGATCGCGACACGCGCGGCCGCCGTCCCAAGATGCTCGTCATCACTCCGCATCGCAGACTCATCCAGCTCGTCACGTTCGCGGCCTTGCTCTGCACCGCCGGTGCCACACCAGCGGGACAGATCCGCTCGGCCGAAGCCGGGGTCTTCACCGAAGCACAGGCCGCAAGTGGACAGTCGTTGTACGGCGAGCACTGCGCCCAATGCCACGGCACGAACCTCGCCGGGGTGGAGCAGGCGCCGGCACTCGCCGGCGCCGTGTTCGCCGACAAGTGGAAGGGAGCGCCGCTCAGCACGCTCTTCGCGCGCGTCGTCTCGATGCCACCCGCCAGGCCCAACAGCCTGAGCCCCACCCAGTATGCGGACATCCTGGCCTATCTCCTGAGCGCCGGAGGTCTGCGCCCCGGAGCCACGCCGCTGCCGCCGGACCGACAGGTGCTCAGCGGGATCACGCTCGGCGCCGCGGCACCGGCTGCGTCGGCCACGCCGGTTTCGAGCCCGCCGACGCGCGCGTCCACCGGCCCGATCCGGACCGCCGCCCCGGCCGAGTGGAAGACCTACGGTGGCGACCTCGCGAGCACTCGCTACTCCGCGATCGATCAGATCGACGCCAGCAACTTCTCGACGCTCCAGATCGCCTGGCGCTTGAGCACCGACGCGTTCGGGCCGCGCCCCGACACGCTCTTCTCGGCGACGCCGCTCATGGTCGGCGGCGTGCTCTACACCACGGCCGGCACTCGCCGCGCCGTCCTGGCCCTGCGGGCCGATACCGGCGAGCTGCTCTGGATGCACCGCGAGGACGAAGGCACGCGTGGCCTCAATGCGCCACGCAACGGGGCCGGCAGAGGGCTGTCGTACTGGTCCAGTCCGGATGGCGCGGATCAACGCATCCTCTACGTCACGCCCGGCTACCGGCTGATCGCACTGGACGCGCGCACCGGCGCGCCGATCACCGGCTTCGGCACGAACGGCGTGGTCGATCTCAAGTTGAATGACGACCAACAGCTCGATCTCGAGACGGCGGAGATCGGGCTCAACGCCCCGCCGCTCGTCGCGAACGATGTCGTGGTCGTCGGCGCGGCCCATCGCGCCGGCATTGCGCCGAAGACCATTCACAATGCCAAGGGGTACGTGCGCGGATTCGACGTACGGACCGGGCGCCGGCTGTGGATCTTCCACACCGTTCCGCGTCGCGGCGAATTCGGCTACGACACGTGGGACAACGACGCGGCGACGGACAACGGCAACACGGGCGTGTGGGCGCAAATGAGCGCGGATCCCGAGCTCAACCTCGTCTACCTGCCGGTCGAATCGCCGACCGGGGATTACTACGGCGGGCACCGGCCCGGCGACGCGCTGTTCGCGGAGAGTCTCGTCGCGCTCGACCTCACAACCGGGCAGCGGCGCTGGCACTACCAGACCACCCATCACGGGGTCTGGGATTACGACCTGCCGTGCGCCCCGATCCTGTTCGACATGGTCTACGAGGGGCGGCCGGTCAAGGCGCTGGCGCAGCCGACCAAGCAGGCGTTCCTGTTCGTGCTTGACCGCGAGACCGGAAAGCCAATCTGGCCGATCGAGGAGCGTCCGGTTCCGCAATCCACGGTGCCCGGTGAGCGCACCAGCCCGACGCAACCGTTCCCGACCCGCCCGGCGCCGTTCGATCGGCAGGGAATCACCGTTGACGACCTCATCGACTTCACGCCGGCGCTGCGCGCGGAAGCGCTGGCCATCAGCAAGCACTATCGACTCGGACCGATCTTCACGCCGCCGGTGCTGAGCAACCCTGAGGGACCGATCGCCACGCTGCAAGTGCCCGCCGACGAAGGTGGCGCGAACTGGCCGGGCGGGTCCTACGATCCCGGGGCCGGCCGACTCTACGTCCACTCACACACGGGCGCCTACGCCAGCGGGCTCCTGGCGGGCGACCCGGTGCGGACGGACATGCGCTACGTGTCGGGCCAGGGGCAGCCGGCGCTGGCGGCCGGCGGCGGCGCGACCGTGCGCGGGCTGCCGCTGATCAAGCCGCCGTACGATCGGATCACCGCCTACGACATGCGGACCGGCGACATCCTCTGGCAGAAGGCCCACAGCTCGACGCCCGATGACATCCGCAACAACCCCGCGCTCGCCGGCCTCGATCTGCCCCGGCTGGGCCAGCCCGGGCGCACCTTCATCGGCACGCTCGCGACGAAGACCTTGCTGATTGCCGGCGAAGGCGGGGTTCACACCAACGCCGCCGGCCAGCGCGTCGCGCTCCTCCGCGCCTACGACAAGGCGACCGGCGCGGACGTCGGCGCCGTCGAGATGCCAGCCAAGCAAACCGGCTCACCCATGACCTACGTCGTCAACGGCAAGCAGTACATCGTGCTCGCGGTCAGCGGCGTCACCGGCTCGCAGCTGATCGCATTCACGCTGCCTTGACGATCGCCGGCCGCGGACATCATTGCCGGTCCTCGGACGGAATCGGGAGTTCCTCTCGGGGACGGACGTAACCCCAGGGCAACCACCGGGCCGCTTCGGCAACCACGACCACGAGACGTCCCGCGCATCGCGCCGCGACTCACCGAGCGGATCGCTCGAGAAGGCGTAGCGTCTCGACGTCGGGTTGACCGTCGAAGTACTTGTCGAGCACCCGCTGGAAAATCGATCCCGGCTCGGACACCGCGGCAAAGAGCGTCGCCGACGATCGGAGCTTCAGGTCGTCGGGTGAGCCGAAGATGTCGTGCGCGGTGCGGCCGTCCACCGCCAGCGTCGCGTCGAAGCACGCCCGAAGCCTCGGGCCGAGCGCGGGGTGCGCGAGGTAGGCCCGGGCTTCATCGGCGTCGCCGATCGCATACCGCTGCGACATCGCGCTGAAGCCGAGCCCGGCGATCTGGGGAAAGACGAACCACATCCAGTGCGATTGCTTGCGGCCTCGTGCCAGTTCGGCGAGCGCCTGCTCGTAGACGCCGGTCTGGGCGGTCAGGAATCGCGCCAGGTCGTGGGATTCGGCGTGCGGGGTGGAAGCGTCCATATGACTCCTGTGAGGCAATCGTTGGCGCCGGACACCGCCTATGATCGACTGGTGCAGCTGCGCGACGCCGCCGCGATGCTGAGTGCCGCGAGCCTCGATCGGGACCGGCCATCCGTCTGGGTCGATCTGGGCTGCGGAACGGGCACGTTCACGGTGGCGCTGGCGAGCCTGCTCGCACCGGGGAGCACGATCCGCGCCATCGACCGCGACGCGGCAGCGCTGCGGCAGGTGCCGGCGGCGTATCGGGGCGTCACGATCATCACCGACGTCGCCGACATCACCGTAGAGGCCACCGGACTCCACGATCTGGATGGCGTGCTGATGGCCAACTCGCTGCACTACGTCCGCGAACAAGCACGGTTCGTCCAGCGCTGGTCGGAACGCCTCGCTCCACGCGGCCGGTTCCTGGTCGTCGAATACGACACAGACGCGGCCAACCGATGGGTGCCATTCCCGATCAGTCGGGCCCGGCTGCCCACGGTGTTCGAACGCGTCGGGGCGATGAGCATTCAGGATGTCGGCCGCCGGCCATCGACCTATCAGCGGGCGCCGCTCTATGCGGTTTCGATCCGGCCGGTTACAGAGAACGATTGAGCCGCGCCCCGTGGATCGGTTTCCGGCGCCGCTGGATCGAGTACCGTTTCGTGAGCCTTTACCGTGAGCCCTATCGCGCCGTACCCCCACCCGGGCGGCGCGTTACGCCGTAGCGCCGATGGACGAGCAGGGAGCATCAAAATGACCAGCAGCCGTACGCCGAAGACCGGGAACAGCGGACAGACCGGTGCGCGACCCGAAACCTCGCCGCGGAATGGCGTCGGACGGCGGGCCTGGATGAAACAGGCGGCCGGTGTGATCGGCGGGGCGGCGGTCACCGGCGTGACCGCGCCGGTTCCTCCCGTCGAAGCGGCGGCGGCGACGACAACGGGCACGCACGTCGAGACGACCAGCCGTGATGTGGTCGAGACGACCAGCGGACGGGTGCGCGGCTTCAGCCGCAACGGCGTGCACATCTTCCGGGGGATCCCCTATGGAGAGACGACCGCGGGCGCCGGACGCTTCATGCCGCCAAAGAAAGCCGCGGCCTGGACGGGCGTGCGGTCGTCCACGTCGTGGGGACCGGTCTCGCCGCATGCGCCGCGGACCGGCTGGGTCAACGACGAGGAACAGTTCCTCTACCAATGGGACGACGGGTTCGCTGGTGAGGACATGCTGCGGATGAACGTCTGGACGCCGGCAGTCAACGACAGCCGCCGTCGTCCGGTCCTCGTCTGGATCCACGGCGGCGGCTTTTCGTCCGGCTCGAGCCAGGAGCTCCGGCCGTACGACGGCGAGCGGCTGGCCACTCAGCACGACACCGTGCTGGTGTCCATGAATCACCGGCTCAACGTGTTCGGCTTTCTCGATCTCTCACAGGCAGGCGGCGAGCCATACGCGAAATCCGGCAATGCCGGGATGCTCGATCTCGTGCTGGCGCTCGAGTGGGTCCGCGACAATATCGGGCGCTTCGGCGGTGATCCGGGCAACGTGACGATCTTCGGGCAGTCCGGCGGCGGGCGGAAGGTCAGCACCCTGCTGGCGATGCCGGCGGCACGCGGTCTCTTTCACAAGGCTGCCGTATTCAGTGGCTCGCACATTCGCCAGAACACACCTGACCAGACGCTTCGCCAGACTCGGGCGGTACTGCAGGCCTTGAACATCACCGGATCCGATCTGCGCCGGCTTCAGGAGATCTCGATGGATGACCTGCTGAACGCGGGGATCAAGGGGCAGGCAGCCGTGACGACTCCGCCCGTCGGCTGGGGCCCGGTTGTCGATGGCGCGGTGCTGCCGCAGCACGCGTTCGATCCCGCGGCTCCGGCGTTGGCCGCGAACATCCCGCTGCTCGTCGGCAACACGTACGCGGAGATGGGCGGCGGCATCAACAATCCCTCGGCAGCGGAGCTGACGCTGGATCAACTGCGCACGAAGCTGCAACCGCTGCTCGGGGCGCGGACCAACGATGCCGTTGCCGCCTATCAGAAGGTTTTCCCGAAGGCGCAGCCGTTCGAGATCTGGGGCGTCATCCAGGGCACGCGATCCTACCGCCTGAATGCGATCACCCAGGCCGACCTCAAGTCCGCGCAGCCGGCACCCGTCTACATGTACTGGTTCGGGTGGAAGACGCCGGTGCTCGACGGCCGGCCGCTGCCGTACCACTGTCAGGATCTCGCGTTCTGGTTCGACAACATCGAGCTGGCGGCGCAGGCAACCGGCGGAACCGCTGATGCGCGCGCGCTGGCCGCGCAAATGAGCGGCGCGCTCGTCGCGTTCGCGAAAACCGGGAAGCCGGCGCATGCCGGTTTGGCGGAGTGGCCGGCCTACACGCCCGCGACGCGCCCGACGATGGTGTTCGAGAACGAGCGAGCCTCCGTCAAGAACGATCCGGACAAGGAGGCCCGGGCGCTCGTCGCCGGGTGATCGGAGGTTAACGACGCGCCGACGCACGACGCGCCCCTCCGAAGCTCAACTGGCGAGCTGACTGGCACCTACGTTGCTGGGCCGTGACTCGTGTCAATAGACGATCTCTGGTACAAGAACGCAGTCATCTACTGCCTCGACGTCGAGAAGTATCAGGACGCCAACGGCGACGGCGTCGGCGACTTCGAGGGGCTGATGCGCCGGCTGGACTACCTGGCCGGTCTGGGCGTGACGTGCGTCTGGCTGCAGCCGTTCTACCCATCACCCAACCGCGACAACGGCTACGACGTCGCCGATTATTACGGCATCCACGACAAGCACGGATCGCTTGGCGATTTCGTCAGCTTCATGAGTCACGCGAAGGCGCTGGGCATCCGCGTGATCATCGACCTCGTGGTCAACCACACCTCGATCGACTGCCCGTGGTATCAGTCCGCGCGTGAGGACCAGCACTCGTTCTTCCGCGACTGGTACGTGTGGGCGGACGAGCGTCCGAAGAATCATCGCGACGGCATCGTCTTTCCCGGCACGCAGACCACGACGTGGACCCGGGATCGCAAGGCCGGGCAGTACTACTTCCACCGCTTCTACGACCACCAACCCGACCTGAACACCTGGAACCCGTATGTCCGCGCCGAGATCCTCAAGATCATGGGCTTCTGGCTGGCGCTGGGGGTCTCCGGTTTCCGGATGGACGCCGTACCGTTCCTGATCGAAAAGAAGGGCCCCGGCATCGAGGGCCAGCAGGACTTCGACATCCTCAAGCAGATGCGCGACTTCCTGCAGTGGCGCTCGGGCGATGCGATCCTGCTGGCGGAGGCCAACGTGCCGCCGGACGAGAGCATGCGCTACTTCGGCGACGAGGGCGATCGGCTGCAGATGATGCTGAACTTCCCCGTCAACCAGCGCCTCTTTTACGCGCTGGCCACCGCCGACATCGAGCCGCTGGTCTGGGCGCTCGAGCAGACATTCAAGCGTCCGGCCAACGCGCAGTGGGTGCAGTTCCTGCGCAGCCACGACGAGCTCGATCTCGGCCGGCTCGACCCCGATCAGCGCGCCAAGGTGTTCGCGGCGTTCGCCCCGAAGAAGGGCATGCAGCTATACGACCGCGGCATCCGCCGCCGGCTCGCTCCGATGCTGGGCAACGACCGCCGCCGGCTCGAGCTCGCGTTCAGCATGCTCTACTCGCTGCCGGGCACGCCGATGATGCAATACGGCGACGAGATCGGAATTGGCGAGAACCTCCGCCTGCCCGAGCGCGAGTGCGCCCGCACGCCGATGCAGTGGACCAGTGAGAAGCACGCCGGCTTCTCGCGCGCCGGCCGCATCGTCCGGCCGGTGGTCGACGATGCGGTGTTTGGCTATGAGAAGGTGAACGTGGCGGACCAGCGCCGGGATCCGCACTCGCTCCTCAACTGGACCGAGCGGATGATCCGCATGCGCAAGGAATGCCCGGAGATCAGCTGGGGTTCGTTCTCGGTGCTCCGCACCGACGTTCAGGAAGTGCTGGCGATCCAATACGAGTGGCGGGAAACGGCAATGGTGACCCTCCACAACTTCTCGAGCAAGCCGCAGAAGGTCCGGATCAAGGTCGGTGGGCCGCGCGGCAACGTGCTCGTCGAAGTGTTCGATGGGCATCACAGCCGGGCCACCGCCGACGGCATGCACCGCGTGCCGCTCGACGGCTACGGCTGGCGCTGGTACCGCGTCGGGGCGGCGGACAACGTGCTGGATCGCAGTGATCTCTCGGGCAAAGGCGCGTCCCCGCCCACGGCGCGCGATCCCGGCAAAGGATAACCGGGCTCACCGACTTTGTTATCCTTGGCCGAACTCATGCTTCAGGCCCGCCAACCGCGGCTCCTCGTGTTCGTGATCGCCTACAACGCCGAAAGCACGTTGACAGCCGTCCTCGAGCGCATCCCCCGCTCGATCTTTCGCGACTACGACTGCGAAGTCCTGATCGTCGACGACGCCTCGAGCGATCGAACGGACGCCATCGGCCGGGCGTACCGAAGTCTGCACCCCGAAATCCCGATGACGGTGCTGCGCAACGAGTACAACCAGGGCTACGGCGGTAACCAGAAGGTCGGCTACGCGTTCGCCGCGGGCGAGGGCTTCGACTTCGTCGCGATGATCCACGGGGACGGGCAATATGCGCCGGAGGAGCTCCCGTCGTTGGTCGCGCCGCTGCGGGACGGCCACGCGGATGCCGTGTTCGGCAGCCGCATGATGACGCGCCTTGGGGCGATCAAAGGCGGGATGCCGCTCTACAAGTTCTTCGGCAACCGCGTCCTCACGTACATCCAGAATTTGCTGCTCGGCAGCAACCTGTCCGAGTTCCACAGCGGCTACCGCGTTTATTCAGTGGCGGCGCTCCGGAAGATCCCCTATCGCCTGAACTCGAACGTGTTCCACTTCGACACCGAGATCATCATCCAGCTGCTGAACGCGCGCCAGCGGATCGTCGAGCGGCCGATTCCCACGTATTACGGCGACGAGATCTGCCGGGTGAACGGACTGAAGTACGCCAAGGATGTCGTCGTCGCGACGCTGCGGAACGTCGCCCATCGATCCGGCCTGCTGTATCAGCGGCGCTTCGAGCCGGTCAGCGAGCAGAACAACGCGCACTACGACCTCAAGCTCGGTTACGCCAGCAGCCACCAGTTCGCGCTCGACGCGATCGCGCCGGGCACGTCAGTGCTCGACATCGGGTCGGGACCTGGTGGCATCGCCGGCGAGTTGGTGAAGAAGGGCTGCCGTGTGGCGGTCGTCGATCAGTTCCTGCCGACGCACGACGTCGACCCCGGTGTCGTGGTCCTGACCCAGGACCTCGATCAGGAGCCCACGTTCGACGTCCGCGGCTACGATTACCTGCTACTGCTCGACGTGATCGAGCACTTGAAGAGCCCGGAGCTCTTTCTGGAACGGCTCCGGACCCAGTTCGACTACGCACCGAGAACGCTGATCCTTACCACGCCCAACATCGCCTTCGGGATTCAGCGAGTGATGCTCCTGTTCGGCCAGTTCAACTACGGCAAGGCCGGAATCCTCGACCGCACGCACACGCGGCTCTTCACCTTCAGATCACTGAAGCAGTTGCTCGACGACGCCGGGTTCAGGATCAAAGAGATGCGGGGTGTGCCCGGTCCGTTTCCAAAGGTGTTGGGCAACGGCTTCGTGGGCCGTGCAGCGACGACGATCAACCAGCTGTTGATCCGCGTGAGCCGGTCGCTGTTCTCGTATCAGATCTTCGTGATCGCCGAGGCCACACCGGACGTCGACTTCATCCTCGCCGACGCCCGCAAGCGCGGCGAGGTGCACCACCGGGCCGTCCGGCTCGATGTCGTCGAGGACATCGACGACACGACATCAGCCCATCCGCGCTGACGATCGCGTGCGCGCTCAGCGCACGATCAGCTCGATCGCGCCGGATGCCGGGTCGGGCGAAACGTAGCCCACCTCGATCCTCTGATGCCTGAGTCCTCCCTCCGTCCTGCGGTTCAGGGCGCGCAGCGTGGCGAGCGTATGTGGGAACCGCTGCCACATGTTCACGTGCACCTCGACGTCGCTATCCGGCGCGTAGCGGGCCAACTCCCGGGCGACCCGCTGCTGGTTGGCCAGCGTCGGGCCGTAGACATCCCGAGTGCCGCGGCTGCGATGCAGACCGAGGGCCAGGGTGCCCACCGAGGTCAGGAGCGAGGCGGCGAGCACGGCGGTCGCCGCTGTGGCCGTCACCCGCGCGACCCTGGGGCCGGTCGCCAGCCAGTCAACAGCGAGCCAGGCGAGCACCACCAGCGAGATCCACGTGCCATTGTGGTAATGCGGATGCTCGAATTTTCCGGTAAGGCCGTGGAGCACGGCCTGACACGCGAGCGACGCGGCGGCAATGGCCGCGAGGTGCGCCCGCGCGCTCCAGTCGCGCTGTCGCCAGGCGCGAACGATCAGCATGACGGCCACCACGATTCCGCACCAGACCAGGCCGTAACCGATCCAGGAAATGGCTCCGGCGATTTCGAACACACGGCCGCTCACCGGTTGCGGACCGTAGAAGTACTCCAACCCACGCGCGCTGAGCAGCCGGCCGCTGGAGAGCGGAAAGAGCCAGCCATCGAACGCCGCGCCGGCCGACGGCACCGGGGCCCGCGGTCCGCCAAGGTAGTTCCAGTACGGCCATGCGACCCAGACGGCAGCGCCGGCAATCGCCGCAATGATGTAGCGCTCAGTCCAGAGCGCGCGTGGGCGAACGATGATCATGTGCGCGGCGAGCGGCACGACCAGCGCGAGGCCCATCAGATGGACGAGCGGTATCGCCAGCATCGCGGCGACTGCGATACGCAACCCCGCCCGTGAGCCGGAGCGAAGAAACGCCGCGTAGCCCGAGAGCGCCAGCGTGCCGATTGGGAGGAGGAACGGGTTGTCCCAGAGGACGCGGGCGTAGAACCAGTAGTAGGGCGAGAGCAGCGGCAGCGGAGCGAACCACATCCACAGCCGCAGCGATCGACCGAGCCACCACAGCGCCGCGCCGGTGATGGCCGACATCAGCAGCGCGTGCAGCGTTGCCACCGAGACGAGGTCGCGCGTGATCGCCAGCAGCCCCTGATACGCCCAGGTCGGCAGCGGACCGTAGCGGAACCCATACGTGCCGAGCAGGCCGAGCGGCGCCAGCCGGCCGCGGTGATTGGCCGCGACCGCACTCGCGATCAGCTGCGGTTCGTCGTTGATGAACGGCACGTCACCGGGCCATATCACCGGGATGAGCCCGGCGAGGACGAGTGCGGCGAGCGCGATCCACGGCATCCGCTCGCGGAACGCTGGCGACATCAGGTCTGTCGAAAGCCCGGCCGCTCCCGGTCGGCTCACTCGGCGCTCTCCGGCGGACGCCACGCCGCGACCGCCGCGTAAAGCGACCCCACTACGAAGAAGTAGTAATTGCAGAACGCCTGTTTGTTGAAGACGAAAAACCCGAAGAACGTCACGCCGATGGCCATCGCGAATCCCGCGGGCGTCCGCGGCAGGCGCCACACCGCCAAAACCGAGGCGGCCGCAGCGACCGCAAACGCCACCACCGACGGCGGGGCCTCATGGCCCTTCGCGGCCCACCACGACAAGAGGCTGAGAGAGTCCGGCCGGAACGGCTGATGGAACTGCAAGGCGACGACGCTGTTCCAGAATGCGAGCGGATTCCACAGAACGAACGGAACGGTGACGATCGCCCCGACGAGTGCGCCCTTGCCCAGCAGCGTCAACAGCTTCCGCCAGTCGCGCGGCGGCTCGACCAGCAGCCATGCCGCCGGCAGCGCGAAGACCAGGTACTGTTTCAACGCGATAAATGCGCCGAACAGCCATGGCGTCAGGCGACTGTGGCGGCATGCTGCAAAGACGACTGCGCATACACCGAGCACCAGGAACGGCTCGGTCCACGACTGCTCCAGGACGAAGAAGATGCGCGGCGTCGTGAGGTAGAGCACCGCGGCCATCAACCCAAGGCCGCGCGGCCGCGCGAACGTCATGCACAGCGCGGCGAGCTCGATCGCGATCAGCTGCGCGTAGCGCGCGTCTTTGAAGAACACCTGCCCGGGCAAGGACAGCAGCAGGCTGAGCGGAAAGTACGGAAACCCGAACTGCAGCCTGCCCGCCACCGACAGACCCGGACCGTAGTAGGCGCCGCTCCGGTAGATGTCGGGGAAGGTGATGGCATAGGGGTCGATGCCGTCCCGCAGCGCGTAGATGGCGTAGCGATGAAACGTATGCACGTCGATCGGCGGGTACGGCGAACGCTGGATGATCCAGGCGCCGAGCGCGGCGTGGGCGGCGATCAGCACGAGGATCTGGAGCTTCGCCCAGCGCGGACTCGGCCATGCGGCCGACGCGCCGGCAATGGCCAGAACGGCCAGGCCGGCATGGAAGCGCCTCAGGCCCTCGGCGTCGAATTGCACATAGAGCGCAGGCGGCGAGGTGAAGAGGTACATCAGGTGAATCGCCAGGGCGGCCAGCCCCACGAACCGGACCGCCGGGGCGTCGAGGCGCAGTAGATGCGCGGGGCGCGGCAGCGCCGCCGCCGCTGCGCTCAGCACGAACGCGAGCACGACGAGCGCCAGGGCCCGTGGCACGAGGATGCCATTCGAGAGCTGCAGCGCGACGCCGAGGCACGTCGCGGAGATGACGCCGCCGAGCGCGAGCCAGCGGCGGTTCTCCATGCGCGCATCCGCGTCAACGGGCCGCGGCGGCGCCAGAGTCAACACGCCGCATTTTCACACTCGGGCTGGAGGGGTGCAAGGGCCCGCGGTGCGGGCAGCCGGGCGCCCGCACGACGCGGTGATCACCAAGACGCGTGGTCCGAGCGATCGCAGCCGCGCTGCGGCCGGGGTCTGTCGCCCACACATGGAGCGCACGTGGAATCAGTGGAATGGCGGTTGGTTCGACTAAATGCGTGCGTGTCGCTTAGAATCGAACACTTGGAGATGCATGAACATGATGTCCGTTAAGAAGTGTTTGCCCGTGCTGGTGGTCGGTGCCGTGATCCTCACGGCGGGGCGTGCGTCCGCGCAGACCTCCCAGTCTTCCTGGAATGCCGAGGTGTCGGTAGGCTGGGATCTCAACGTCAGCGGTGCGTTCCTTGCGGCGGGCCTCGGCACGCTGAACAATACTGCCACTGTCATCAACTCGCAGTCGTTCGGTGACGTCTACGGCACCGGCGTGCTGTGGCAATTCAGCGGCGGCTACATGATCGACGAGATCAACGAGTTCCGCGGCCAACTCAGCTACCAGCGCGCTGGTTCCGATATCACGAAGCTTGGCACGGCGAACAACACCGACCTGTTGGCGACCTTCGACGACTACAAGGCGTGGACCATCGAGGCGGGCTACCGGCATTTCTTTGCGCCACGGAGCGCGCGGATGCGGCCCTTTGGCGGCGGCACGATCGGGGTGGCGATCATCAGCGAGATCGACGGGGCCTTTGCAGCCCCGACGGCTGGCATCACCCGCCTGGCAACGGATTTTTACGATGGCACCGCGGCCTTCAGCTTTGGCGCCAACGGCGGCGCGCTCTACGGCCTCAACGACAGGTACGATCTCTTCGGGCAGATCGGCTTCCGCTACAACAGCGGTCTGTCGCAGATCGACTCGCTGGTCGGAACCGGCCTGGAAAACATCAACGACAAGAGCTCCCGCTGGACGCTGCCGATCACCTTCGGCATACGCGTCAACTTCTAGAGGCGAGTGTCCGGCGCACGATTCGCGGGATAACTCCCGGGCGGGGCATCTGGCCCCCCTCCGGGAGTTACACCTCGAATTGCGCGGCCGCGACACTGGAGCTGCGTCCGCCCAGCGGCGCAGTCACCACGGCAAGGTCCTGCTTCGTTCCACGGCATTCATGAGCGAAGCCGCGACCCGCCGCCCCGACACGCGAGTTACTTGGCCGGATAGAGGCGATCCGCGATCGTGTCGCGGTGGAACGCGGAGTGCTGGCGGATATCGGCCCAGCCGCCCGCGGTCGCGTCCGTCGCGGACGCGGCGGTGACGCGGTCAGCCGCGAAATCCTGCCACGAGTTGTACCGGGTGATGGTCGCGAAGGTCCAATCGGCCCCCTCCAGATGCTGCAGGAGGACGTTCCCCGTCTGGATCTTGCTTGGCGCCCCGGCAGCGCTCAGCGACTTCAGGAGTTGCTCGCGATGACCGGGAACGGCGCGCTGAATGCCGACGATGTAGACGGTGCCCGCGGGATTCGCCGCTGCCCCGATTCCCATCTCTTTCGTGAATTCACCCCAGGAGGGCCCGCTGACGAACGTATCGTTGTGCCAGGCGTTCAGGGCGCGTTGCGCATCCGTCGGTGGCGGCGTCGTCGCGGTGACCTCTGCCTTCGAGCCGAGGTGCTGGATCACTACGTAGTCCCAGTCGTCGCCTTCCTGATGCCGAAGCACGACGAAGTGCTCGGGCATGGCGAGCGTTTTGTCGGGAACCATGAGCGACTTCCCGAGGGCTCCCGCCTGTCCGGGGGCGGCTTTGGCGAAGTGCACGTGATACACATCGGTACCCGTCGCCGGGGGTGTGTTCTGCGCCGACGCCGAGGTAGCACCGACGATCCCGCCGACGACAACCAGACAGCCAACCGCGAATCTCATCGGACCTCCTGCGCCGCATCGCTCCGACATCCGCCCGCAGCCTTAATGCCGGGGCCGGCTCGGAACACCGACGGCTAGCTCGGCATTATAGCGGATGAGGTTGCGTTTTCGGCTCCCACGGCTCGACCTTGTTCCCGTCCGGGTCCATGATCCAGGCGAATCTGCCGTTCTCATGCGATGCGGGGCCGGCGACGACGTCCACCCCGCCTTCGCGCAGTTGCGCCAGCAGCTCGCCGAGGTTATCGACGCTGTAGTTGATCATGAAGGACGATTCGCTGGCGCTGAACCAGTGGCTGTCGCGGTCGGCGAGATGCCATACCGTCAGACCTCGGTCCTCCGAGCGATTGTCCGGCCACCTGAGGACCGTGCGAGATCGTGCATTTTGGGTGAATTGCCAGTACGCCGACCAGAACTTCGACGATGAATATTTCGGTCACGTCGATGTCTCGTCATCGCCGACGTGCAAGATGCCTGACGGCTCCGGGCGTATCGGCCGGGCGCTCGGTACGCGACGCCGCGGCAACGCCGATCAGAGACGCGCTACCTGAAGTTCTCGATCAGCATCAGGTCGGAACCGACACTGAATCTTTTATGGAGTCCACGGTTGGCCGCCTTCGTGTACAGGATCGTCTGTTCGTCGGGTGAGACCTCCAGATTGAACCAGTAGTCCGTCAGTGTGCCGAGCGTTCGATCATGTTGCGTATCAGGATCCACCACGTGCAGGGCCGTGTTCAGCTCGAACATGAAATTGCACGAGGCGTAGTAGATGCCGGACGCACCCACGGCAATGGCCCCACCCTTGACGCACGTGAGCACCTGACGCGGTGCTCCTCCTGCAGCCGGTGCCGACCAGAGCGCGTCGCCAATTGTGTAGAAGAGCCGGCTGCCGTCCACAGACTCCCACACGGCCTCGCCGGTGCCCTGAGTGGTCAAGCGAGTGCCTGGCCCTCCAATCGCGGGCATTCGCCAGACACCCCGCCCGCTGCCGTCGTCCGAGGTGAAGTAGATCCATCGCCCGTCGCGTGACCACGTCGGGCAACGCTGGTCCAGACCGTCGGTCGTGAGCCGGCGCGGTGCACCACCATCTGCTTCGATCGTCCACAGTTGATGCAGGTCGTCGTGGACTGACTCGAACACGATGTGACGGCCGTCAGGCGACCAATCTGGACAAGTTTGCCAGATTCCGGGCCCATGCGTGAGCTGGTGAGCGCCCCGGCCGTCGGCCGACGCGACCCAGATCTCCGGCGTTTCCGCGGTCCGCCCCGAACTGAACGCGATGCGCAGGCCGTCGGGCGAGAACCGCGGGTTCATATCCAGGAAGGTCGATGTGAGTAGGGCCTGCCCCGGTCCGTCCCGCTCGAACCGATTGATGTCGACGTCGAAGCGCCAGTGCGTGAAAGCGGCGCGATTCCCAACGCTGACGGTCGCGGGCAGGCGGGCGAAGCCTGCCGCTTCGAGCCGCTCCGGCGGCGAGGCGCCGTCCGCCGCGATCCGCCAGAGGTGATTGCTCGCTGGAACCACCTCCGCGTCGAAGATGATCGAACCTCCGTCCGGACTCCATGCGACCTTTCCAATGCGCGGATAAGTCTCCCGCGTGAGTTGCCGTGGCGGAGACGTTGGAACCAGATTTGCGTCGAGATCGATGCCCAAGACAGCGCACGACTGCTGCCCTTTGCACGACACGTACGCCAGGTGACGGGCGTCTCGCGAAAATGCCGGACTGTAGTGCACCGTGCTCGTTTCTGCCGGGGCGAGGAGCCGTGCAACGCCGCGAGTCACCGGAAGTAGATAAATCCCGGGAACGGTTGGTCGCCGTCGCTCCATTGGCGAAGCAGCTGAGTGATGTCGGACGGTGCAGAGAGCGGCATGGCAACCTCTGAGACGTGACCCTGCCGAATGCGGTGGATCGGAGCCACTACAGGGCACCAAGCGCACCGGCTGCGTCCACGATCAGCCTGCAGCGGGCCAAGGCGCCGGCGAAGCGGCGCTCGCCTCAGTGCGCCTCTTGAGCCGTTTGCCGCACGTTTACGCCGAAAGAGTAGGTGCCGTTCTCGGCCCGTCGCGACATCGACGAAGGAGGTCCCATGAGAGGTGTGTCGGCTATTTCTGCTCTGTTGACCGCTCTGCTGTGCGTTGGCTGTACTGATGGTGGTTCGCCGGCAGGTCCCTCATCGTTTCGCGGGGACAACCTGACGACCAATTCGGCGGCCGGCCAAGGCGCGAGCATGGGAGCCTCAGTCTCGCCGATTCCCAGCGCCGCCAGGGTGCCCTTCAGGGGGACCTTCGAAGGATCGCAGACGACTACGCCACTCGGGCCAACCCAAGCATTCTCGGTGGTCTCGGCAACCGGTACCGCAACGCTTCTCGGTCCCTTCACGGTCGAGATACCGCACACGGTGGACTTCGCCGCCCAGACCGGCGATGGGACGTACACGTTCACGGCGCCGAACGGCGACACGCTGACGGCCCACTTCCACGGGGAAGCGGAGTTGGGTCCGATTATTTCGATTGTGGAGCACGCGACGATCACGGGTGGCACAGGGCGATTCGCCGGAGCGACGGGAACGTTCACCGCCCACCGGCTGTTCGATCCGGTCAACGCCACGACCACCGGTTCGTTCGAGGGGACTCTGTCGTCGCTTGGTGCCGGAAAGTCGTGACACAGAAGAGGCGACGGGCCCCCGCCCGTCGCCTTGGCGGTGCAGCCGGGCCGCCACGCCGGTGTCGGGTTCCTCCAGCAACTCGGCTCGGGCGACGATGGCCCGACTGCCGGGTCGGCGAGCACCTCCTACCGGTGAAAACTCTCGCCGCCTTCGAGCGGGTGTGCGGATACGGCACCCGTGTGAGGCTGAGTGGTGTTGCCTGTCCATCAAAGGCGGCAGCAGGCCGTTCCATTCTGAAACCAGGTCCGTTGGCGTCCACCTCTGGCCCGCCGGACTGGCTCTCATCGATATCCGGGGTTTGAGTTTGCCTCGCTTTCGATCGCCAGGTCCGCTTGCCATCTGATGAGCTAGGCCGCATACTATAGGTATGGCGACTGACACCGACAAATCCACACAGCAGTCGTCAACCGACTACTACGAAGTCCTGCAGATCAGCCCGAACGCGGAGCCGGATACCATCCAGCGCGTGTATCGAATGCTCGCGCAGCGATATCACCCGGACAATCTGGAAACTGGCAACGCGGCGAAGTTCCGACTGATTGCGGAGGCGTATTCAACGCTGAGCGATGCGGAAGAGCGGGTGAAGTACGACGTGGCGCACCGCGCCAGGCAGCAGGATCGCTGGCGCCTGGTCAGCCTCGCCTCGGCGGCGTCAGGATCGCCGTGCGACGACAAGATGGTTCGCGTGACCGTGCTGGATCTTCTCTGCACCCAGCGACGCGTCAATCCGAACAACGGGGGTCTCTTTCCGGGCGAGATCGAGAAGCTCACGGGCATCCCACTCGAGCACCTCGAGTTCTGCACGTGGTACCTCATTCAGAAGCGGCTGATCCAGCGGTCCGACAGCTCGCGGCTGGTCATCACCGCCGAGGGCGTGGACTATCTCGATGAAAACCCGCACGTCGTCCACTCGACTCCCCGCCTGACGGGGCCGATCGCACGCGCGTCATAGGAGCGCGCACAGCGCCACTCCGCCCCCCGACAGTTGAGCACCTGATTTCCTCGGGTACTCGTCTGCGCGGAACATGGCCGCCCTGATACCTAACAGCACGCCCGAATCTGAGTGATACGGCTCCGTCTAGTTCGGCCGGAACACGGCGCGCAGGATGCCGTCCTGCTTGTGCTTGAACATGTCGTAGCCGAGCGCGGCGTCCTCGAGCGGGAAGGTGTGAGTGGCCAGAAACGACGTGTCGAGCTCGCCCTTCGACGCGTGCTCCAGCACGCGGTCCATGTACTTCTGCCCGTGTTGCTGCGCGGTTCGGACCGTCAGCCCCTTGTTCATGATCACGCCGATTGGGAACTTGTCCATCACGCCGTAGACGCCAAGGATCGACAGGATGCCCCCCTTGCGCACGGCCATGACGGCTTCCCGCAGCGCCTCGCCGCAATCGGTGTGCATCATCAGCAGCTGCTTCGCCCGGTCGTACTTGGCCATCAGTCCGTATCCGTGCGCTTCCATCCCGACCGCGTCGATGCACGCGTCTGGCCCGCCACCACCGGTCATTTCCTTCACCGTGTCGACGACGCTGTCGCAGGACGAGTAGTCGATCGTCTCGGCCCCGCAATGCTCGCGCGCCGCGGCCAACCGCTCGGGAAGCCGATCGATCGCGATCACGCGCTCGGCCCCCAACAGCCACGCACTCCGCTGTGCCATCAGACCGACGCCGCCGCAGCCCCATACGGCGACGACAGATCCTGGCGTGACGCAGAGGTCCGCCCCCATGTAGCCGGTCGGCGCAGCATCGGACAGGAACAGCACCTGCTCATCGCGTAAGCCGTCCGGCACTGTGAAGCAATCGATGTCGGCGTGGGGAACGCGGACGTACTGCGCGTGCGCGCCCGCATAGCCGCCGAATGCGTGCGTGTAGCCGTAGATGCCGGCGGTGTGGCCGCCGAGCAGCGGCTCCTGCAGTTTCGCGTTCGGATTCGTGTTGTCGCAGAGCGACCACAGGTCGTGCTGACAGTAATAGCACTCACCGCAGCAGATGAACGAGGGCACGACGGCGCGATCGCCTTTTCGGATCTTCTGCACGGCGGGGCCAGTCTCAACCACCTCGCCCATGAATTCGTGCCCGATCACGTCGCCTGCGCGCATCGTCGGAATGTAGCCGTCGATGAAGTGCAGATCAGAGCCGCACGTCGTGGACGCCGTGACCTTCAGGATCGCGTCGTCGATCGCTCGCTGCTCGTCTGGAATGGCGATCGTTACGTGGCGCTCCCAGGGACGATGCCGGGCGGTGTGGTGGAGCGGCCGGCATTGCGGTCGGCGAGGCGGGCTTGGACTTCAGAGGTGCAACCGATGTAGAAATGTGGCTTCGGCCCGACACTTTTGAGAACGTCGACGAATCGGTTGTCGTCCGGCATGCACGTCGCACGGCAACGCCAATGCCGGATTCTGACTTCTACCGACAGGCCCGAGTCTGAGTGACCCTCGCGGGAGATGTGTGCGGCCGATGTGACTCGAGTCAACGGGCCTTCACGATTCTCTGTTGGCCCCTGCAAGTAGATGTGCGTTGGGGGCTTCTCGTCCCGAGCACGCGGTCCGCGTATGTTGCCCACCGCTCGCCTTCGCCACGGTCGTCGCCGCGGGAGCGAGGTGACCGTACGCGAGCGACCACGAGTTTTGATCGCGTCTGCGATATGCCCGCGGGCCCAGCCGAGGTCGCTCACGCCACGCGCGTGCGGTTACAGATCCGACACCGGAGCGCTGCGACCGCCGCCCCCAGGGCAACGTTGCAGTTTCCCCCACACAACTTCATCGATCGCGCGAGCTGACTGCGCGCGATCACTGCGCCTGACGCGACGTCATGCGTATTGTGCTGTCAGTGAATGGATCTACGCTGCCCACCATGGTCGGCGCGGCGATCTACGTGCGCGTGAGCACGAAGGAGCAGACCAAGAATCTCAGCTTGCCAATCCAGCTTCGTGCGTGCGAAGAGTACTGCCGCCGCGGAGCCTACTTGCACGAGGCTGGCCGCGCAAGCGCCGGTCTGTCACCTGACGTGCTGGTAGCCGCAGCCACACACGAAGTCATGGCGCTTGCTTATTTCGTTTTCAGGTACGCGATCAGGTTCGCAACGTCCTCGGGCGCATAGTTTTCGAGCAGCGCCGCGTGGCGCTGTCGAGCGGTCGCGGTTCGTTCGTCTTCCACCGATGGCACGGCGAACGAGGTCGATCCTGCCAGGCGCCCAGGCGTAAGGATCGTGTCGCGCAACGTCACCGTGTCGTACTTTCTCGAGATGCCATCGAGGTCGCCGCGATGGCAGTTCGAGCACCGCTCGTCGAAATAGGCCTTACCGGCGGCTGAGTCTCCTGCCAATGCTGGTGTCGACTGGGTCAACTCGCGCAGCCGTCCCTGTTGCCGCACGTAGTGAATGTAGCGCGCAATCGCGTGGAGTTGCTGGTCGCTGAGGTCAGAGAACTGCGGCATCGGCGAAAGCTTCGGCGTCTGTGGGATCCCGGCCCTGAGAAGCGGCACGATCGTGCTGCCGTCCACGTCCGCGCCGACGAGCACCGAATGCATCAAGTCGGCGGCCTCGCCGCGAGGGATCAGGGTGAGGCCGTGACAGTAGGCGCAGCCGAAGCTGATGTAGGTTTCCTTCGCGTGCTGCATCACCGGATCGGGCAGCGGCGGTCCGAGATAGTCCATGTCGTAGTCGGGTCGAACGGGCGCATTGGGTCGCGGTGATTGCGCGCGCGTGGCACTGCTCCACACGAACGCCGACGCAAGAGCGATCGCGAGAGGGACGGCCCGGGTCACGACAGCACCGCACGCTTGCAGTAGTCGAACATCAGCTGCACTTCCTGCACTTGGGGCCGCAGCGTTCCGTGCTCGAACTCGAGGAAGGCGACGATCGGCCAAGCGTTGTCGCGAATCATACGCAGCACTTCGATGATCGGTGTGTCTCCCTCGCCGAACGGCGTGCTGCGGCCGTTATTCTTGCGCCGGTCGCCGAGATGCACGCTCGATACGCGATCGTGATGACGGGCGAGGAACGCCAAGCAATCGCCGTTGGCCGCGGTGTAATGACGCGTATCCAGGGTCGCCTTCACATCCGCCGAGAAGGCCAGGCCCTTCTCGAAACTCGATTCGGTGGCAAAGGCATCGGGATCCGAGAGATTGTCGTGGTTATGGATGCCGAGGAACATCCCGTGACGGCGCGCGAACCTCGCCAGTCGTTCTGAGACCTTCAGCCCCTGCGAGCCTACGCACCCGCGCGCGCCCAGCATCCTGGCGCCCTCGAACACCGCGTCGATTTCGGCGTCGGTGTAGCTGTCGTTCATATTCACGTAATACGAGAAGATTGTGATGCCCGCGTCGTCGAATTCCCGCTTGACCGCGGCGTAGTGATCGCCAGGCCGGCTGAGACGCCAGGATCGCAGGCGCTCGCGCGCGTCCGGCGCGCTGGGCTCCGCGAACCGAGGCTCGACCCACGTCGCGTGCAACTCGACCATCCCCATGCCGTTCTGCACCAGCCGCCGGACGAGGGTCGGGCGATTCTCAGGTGTCATTGGCAAATCGTGGTAGCAGAACGGCTGTAAGCCGAACTGCACGCCGCCGATCAGGGATCGATTGGGGGTTGGCTGCCGCAGCAGCGTTGGGGCGCCGGCGAACACCAGCAGCGCGCCGAAGTCACGTCGGGTCAGCAGACTCATTGAGTCCTCTCGGACGCATTATCGCGCGGAGTGCTCCCTGGCGGGAGCGCGCGAACTCCAGGCGCGACCGACTAATCCCTGCTCCGACCGCGTCCACCGCAACCCGGTCTGGCCGGCGGCTGGCCACTCGCGCTGCTTGCATCCGCGGGTTCAGGCACCGCGCGGACGATCGTTCGTTGATCGCGCAACTCCATGCCAGGCTGGCTCTGGGGTCGACGCGTATTCGAGTTTGCGTCTCCCACAGGGTCGGGCGTATCGACGGCGGCGCACATCAGCAGCGGTTTTCGCCCGCAAACTCCAGGTCACGGCGAGCGCCCGCGTGCGATGCCTGGCGGTGATGGCAGCGCCCGGCGTGTGCCATGCGATGCCAAGCGGCCCGTCCCGGGTCACTCCGACGTCGACGCGACCTGGTCGGACACGCTGCGAAATCCATAGACGACCCGTTTCGACATTTCTTGACCGTGCGCTGATGACAATGCCGCACGATTTAAGCGAGAACGGCCCAGCACACCACGAATCAGTCGAGGGTCCTGTCGCAGCTCTCGCTACGTTGACGACGTGTTGGGTTGAGGAGTCTGCGATCTGCCTGGCATCCTTCGCGTGCCGTCATGAGCGAAGGATCCTATAAGTTGTTGCAGGACGGGGCAGAAATCTATCAATCGCCTCACTCGCACCGGAGCGCCACCTTGGGATCGCCCGCCGCGGCGCGGCGGGCGGGCAGGTAGCTGGCGAAAAACGCGGCGCCGACCAACGGAATTGGCGTCACGACCAGGATCCAGGGATCGACCATGGCGACGTCGAGCTCGAGGTACGCGCGCGCGACCGCCCGGCCGACGAGGCCGATCGACAAACCGAACAGGAGCCCCT
>Ga0207701_10000058_pt1 | contig 90904 bp, 89 predicted proteins | sample KBSSwiSSwithPhiX_FD_184294 | JGI IMG/M metagenome (GOLD analysis project Ga0207701, IMG submission 184294) | Switchgrass rhizosphere bulk soil microbial communities from Kellogg Biological Station, Michigan, USA, with PhiX - S5 (SPAdes) (version 2) | ecosystem: Environmental > Terrestrial >...
AGCTCCTCTACCGTGGGGCAGCAAAGATACCAAAATGGCAGGACTGCAGGACAGGACTAAAGTGGGACAGGACTAAAGTCCTGTCCCACAGGTGGGGCTGCGACGCAATCTGACACCTGTGGAGCAGAACGTCAGTTCTGCTCGACGAGGCTGCCGTCTACGGCGAGGTGGGCGGCAGCAGGTACAGCGGGCCACGGATTCGGTCGCATGGCTCAGCAAACATCGCCAGGGTGACAGTCGCGAGCACGGACAGCAGGAGCCAGAGAAGCCGATTCTCGCGAAGAGTTGTCAGCAGATCACTCATGGCGCGTGGCCCGAGCGGTATTGACCTCGAACATCCGGTTGACAACCACGAAGAAGAACCCTGTCGACCACCCGCACATCAGGATTCCCGTCAGGGCCTCGACGCCTCCAACCAGACGCCACTCTCTCGGGAGCACCAGATCGCCATACCCGGTAGTCGTGTAGGTGACCGCGCTGAAGTAGAGGGCCGTCTGCATGTCGGGCATGGCGTCCTTCCATGCGTAGAACGCCGCCCACACTGTGATCTCGATCAGGTGCAGGAGAATGATCCAGCCGGCAAGTGAAATGAACAGCCGTGTCGCGCTCCAAAAGCTTCGAGCGTTCGCTTGACGGGCATCCCAGCGCATCGCTGACGTGATCCCGGCGGCGTGAATCATCACGCACAGTGCCATCAGGCCCCAGGCCACAAGGAGTTTCGAAACCATGGCGTCAACGCCGAGCCTACTCGCACCCGGACAGCTTGGTCGAGGCTTTCGCGCGAGCCTCGACAGGCCGTATATAATCGCCAACTCTCCAGGGCAGGCGCGAGCAATGCGCCAAATCGTCATGTTGAAAACGCCACTGACCCTTGCATTTGCCGTGATCCTGAGCGGTGCCGTCGCAGGCAGCGCCCAGACCTCGGGTGCCATGCCCCCGCCGCAGACGCCGCCGGCTGCCCCGCGGCCGACGCCGCCTGCGCGCGACCCCCACACGCCGGGGTACGTCGCCGCCACGGAGCTGCCCGACGGGACGCTTCCGCCCATCGACGCCGAAGGTAACTTCATCGTCGGCCCCACGCACAATCCCGCACCCGAGACGCTGGTGCAGGACGGCGTGCCACAGGGGACGATCTTCAACCTGACGATGGACTCGGCGGACAGCAAGATCTACCCGGGCATCGCGCGCGACCCGGGAACGTTCGGCACGCCGGACCCGAACGACCCCGCGAAGCTGATCGTGACGACCAGCCACCCCGCGCCCTACACGCGGAAGGTCGCCGTGTACGTGCCGAAGCAGTACGTGCCTGGCACGGCCGCGCCATTCATCGTCGGCGCGGACGGCCCCGATCAGCTACTGTTCACGACGCTGGACAACCTGATCGCGCAGAAGCGCGTGCCCGTCATGATCGCGATCTCGATCGGCAACGGCAGCGGCGACGCGCAGGGCAGCCAGCGCGGGCTCGAATACGACACGATGTCGGGGCGCTACGCGGAATTCGTCGAGAGCGAAGTGCTCCCGCTGGTTGAGCGGGAGTACCACGTGACGCTGACCAAGGATCCTGATGGCCGGGCGACCATGGGCTGCAGCTCCGGAGCGGCGGCGGCGCTGACCATGGCCTGGTATCACCCCGAGCTGTATCATCGCGTGCTCTCGTATTCGGGCACGTACGTGAACCAGCAGTGGCCGCCGACCCCCGAGACGCCGCACGGCGCATGGGAGTTCCACGAGCGGCTGATTCCGAACAGCCCCGTGAAGCCGATTCGCATCTGGATGCACGTCGGCGATCGCGATCTTTTCAACCCCAATGTCATGCGCGACGGCATGCACGACTGGGTCGTTGCCAACGAGCAGATGGCGAAGGCGCTCGCCGCGAAGGGCTATCGGTATCAGTTCGTCTTCGTCCGCGATGCCGGCCACTGCGACCGCAACGTCAAGCAGCAGACGCTGCCCCAGGCGCTCGAATGGGTGTGGCACGGCTACTCGCCGAAGTAGGTTCCGCTGGCATCCAAGACGGAGAAGGCCCACTTCAACAGGCTGTTCACGGCGCTGGTCGGCTAGACTGTGGGTTTCTGGACAGGTACCAAGTGGAGGGTTCCATGTCATTGCAGCTCGGCGATGTTGCTCCCGACTTCGAAGCGGACACGACGGAAGGCCACATCAAGTTCCACGAGTGGCTCGGCGATTCCTGGGGCGTGCTGTTCTCGCATCCAAAGGACTTCACGCCCGTATGCACGACGGAACTCGGTTACATGGCGAAGCTGAAGCCCGAGTTCGACAAGCGGAACACGAAGATCATCGGCCTCAGCGTCGACCCGGTCGAGAACCACAAGAAGTGGTCCAACGACATCAAGGAGACGCAGGGCCACGCGCCGAACTACCCGATGATCGGCGACACCACGCTCTCGATCTCCAAGGCGTACGGCATGCTGCCGGCCGACACCGAGGGCACCTGCGAAGGCCGGACCGCCGTCACGAACCAGACCGTGCGCACGGTGTTCGTCGTCGGGCCCGACAAGAAAGTGAAGCTGACGATCAGCTACCCGATGACCACAGGCCGGAACTTCGACGAGGTGCTGCGCGTGATCGACTCGCTGCAGCTCACGGCGAAGCACAAGGTGTCGACGCCTGTGAACTGGAAGCAGGGGGAAGACGTCATCATCGCCGGTTCCGTCTCCGACGACGACGCGAAGAAGATCTACCCCGAGGGTTGGAAGGCGCCGCGGCCGTACCTGCGGATCGTCCCGCAGCCCGGCGCGCCGGCGAAGGCCGGCGTCTAGCGGAACGCGACGGATGCCCGGACGGCGGCCTGTTGCCGCCGTCCGGCCCCGCCCCCCGTCATGAGTGCGCGTTCCTCAGGCCGCACGCAGGCGATGCGGTGCAGCTCGAAGAACTCGTACTTCGACTCGACGTTTCGCACAATCGGCCAGTAGCCCACGGCTTCACCCACCGCGTGCGCCAGCAGGCCCGCTGGCACCAGCAGCCATCCCGAGATCGGCGCTCCGTCGCCCGCCGGCATGCGCCAGTGGGCGCGTACCAGGCGGAACAGGCGAACCAACGGCACCAGCGGCGCCAGCACCGTGCGCGCCACGCGTTCGACCATGGGCATCTTCGCCGCGCGATACCTGGCGAACATCACACCGCCGAGAAACCCTTGCCGCAGCGCTTCGTACGGAATCGAGATGTTCGTGTGCCGGAGCCGCGCGCGCGGCTCCGCGCGCAGCACGTGCCCGTCGGCCCGCAGCCGATAGTGGAAGTTCCGCTCGGTCTGAAGCAGCCGCTGGAGCTCGCCTTCGTACTGCTCGAGCACCGATCGGCGGTACGCCGTGTTGTGACCGGGCCCGTATTCCACGTCCCCTGCCTCGACCGTCGTAGCCGCCTCGGTGAAGCACACGAGGAAATTCATCCAGCTCGTCGCCGTCGCAGGGTTGGCGTTCAACATCAGCGGCGCGACGGCGGCGGCGCGTCCTTCGCTGAACGCCTCGCAGACCCTGGCCGCCCAGTCCGGATCGACGAACACATGGTCCTCGACGAGGGCCACGACCTCGGCGGTGGCGTGGCGCATGCCGGCGGCATAGGCGCTCGCGACGGTGGGCATGGCGTCGACGGCGACGACGTCAAGCGCGGCGAATCCGTCGAATTTGCGAGGGTCGAGCTCACGTTCCCGTCCGCGCCTCGCGACGAGCACGACCTGGATCTGCGAGCGGATGGTCTGCGCGCGAAGGTGCGTCAGCGCGCCCGTGAGCTCGTCGAAGCCCCGGGGCATCAGCAGCATCGCGGTCAACCGCGGTGCGCTCTGGGGAGCGTACACGCGTGGATGATGCCTCAGATAGGGCCGATCGCCAAATCGGCAGTCGCTGACGAGCAGAACTGAAGTTCTGCTCCACTGGTGTCGCAGACACTGACACCAGTGGCACAGGACTTTAGTCCTGTGCGTCAGTGACAGCCCGGCGTGTCAGTGTCCCATGAGAGACGCAGCCACTTCCTCCAGCCGGTCGTAGCTGATCGCGGCGCCGCGTTCCATGCCCGTCCCGAGGACGAAGTCGCGAACCGCCAGCGACGCATACTCCGCCGTGACGGTGAGCCGCGTCTTGCCCTCTTCCTCCGTCAACACCTGGGTGACCAGCGAGCCGCCGTCGAAGTGTGGCTCGAAGATCTCCGTGTAAACGAGGAGCTCGGGCCGCAGGATCTCCTTGTACACGCCGCTGAACGCGTACTCGCCGCCGGGCCCCTGCCCTACCCAGCGCCAGGCGCCGCCGGGCCGCAGATCGATCTCGCAGACCGACATCGAGTGCCGGTCGTCGAGGTTGCCCCACCATCGCCTCACGTGTTCGGGCTTCGTCATCGCGTCGAACACAAGCTCCCGCGGCGCGTCGAACAGGCGCGTCAGCGTGATCTCGCGGTCGGAGGGCGTCGTGACCTTGAACGTCCGGCTATTTGCGACGTGGCTTGCGGGCATGGTGCTTCTCCTTCGGGTGCAGCGTTTTCAGATAGGCGTCGAGCCGGTCGAGCCGCCCCTCCCAGACCTCGCGATAACGCTCGGTCCAGTCGGCGACTTGCTTGAGCGGACCCGCCTCGAGCCGGCACGGCCGCCACTGTGCCTCGCGGCCGCGCGAGATCAGGCCCGCGCGCTCCAGCACGTGCAAGTGCTTCGAGACGGCGGGCAGGCTCATGTCGAACGGCCTGGCGAGCTCCGTGACGGAGCATTCGCCGGAAATCAGGCGCGCGAGGATCGCGCGCCGGGTGGCGTCGGCCAGGGCGGCAAACGTCGTGCTGAGCGGGTCGTCGGGCATGTGCTAAACCAACAAGTTAATTAACTTACTGGTTTAATACAACGACTCACTCTGTCGTGTCAAGACGAACCCTTGCGCGCCGGCCGGTTCCACGGACAGCCGGGGCTTGTGGGAGGAGTACGTGGTTCAGCGGTTGCCGCCGGAAGCGGGCGGCAAGGCGTCCGAAGTCGAAGCGGTGAAATCGCGCGCGGCCGGACAGCGATTCGCCACGATCTCGTCCCGCTTCTGCTTGAACGCGGCCACCCAGTCGTCCACGCTGGCGGGCGGTGTCGACGAATCGATGTGACGTCGATCGGCGCGGCCGACCTCGAACAGGTCCCGGAGCTGGGTATCGGTGAGCTGCTGAAGCAGGTCCGCGAGAAACGCGCGGCCCGCCTCGCTGATATAGGGATTACCGAGCGTACCCGTTTGTGACTTGCTCATGTACGCGACGCAGGCGCTGCGGTCGCGCCACATGGGGGTGCGCGACCACTCCGCGAAGTTCACGCTGCCCTGGCTATTCCGGTTCCAGTGGTTGCCGTGCCCGAACGTGAGGCCGATGTCGTGCAGCATGAGAAACGGTTTCTTGCAAATCCCGTCGTCGTTCACGCCGCCCGGCAGGCACAGCAGCTCCTGTTGCTCCGCCTTGCTGTCGGTGTGCTGCATCATCACCGCGAGCAGCGTCAACGCATCGCGCTCGGCGATCGTGGCTCCGCCCCGCGCGTGGTCCACCAGCGCCAGCTCGGTCCACGACCAGCCCGCATCCTCGCCTTTGACGTCCATGATGTCGCCGAGCGGTTTGCGTTCGATCGCGGCGGGATCGAAGGTCGCCTCGCCGTCTGCACGTTCCGGGTGCGTCCACGGATCGGCCGAGCAGCCGCGGCAGACCACGCGAACCGGGTAGACCCGATCGGCGCCGAAACCCAGCGCCCAGAGCAGCCGGCTCGCGAGAACCGAGCCTTCCACTTCGCCGTTGTCGCCGCCGTAGCGCACCTTGGCGACGTCGTTCGCGTCGATCGCGCAGTCGAACTTCCGCGAGTGGCCCCCGCGTTTCTCGTGCGGCTTGTAGTCGCACGTCACAACGGCGTCCGGCGCGAAGGCGCCCGGTCCGCCCGGCCCCGCGCGAAGATCCATGGCGGCCACCGGGGTCGGAGTCCAGACCTGGGCCGCGCGGATGAATTCCCGCCGCGAGTCTTTGTTGAGCGGCGCCGGCTTCGGGCCGGCGCCGCCGGAGGCGACCAGCAGGAGCGGCGCCAGCACGAAGAGCGCCGCGATGGCAAGCGACGACTGCGTCGAACGAGGCCGCGTGCCGCCCATTCCTGCTTTCGGGGTGCGTGAAATCACGAGGCGCTCTCTTTAGGAGGGATAGTGATGATAGTGGCGGCCATCGCGCGTGTACCCGTCATCGGGGACGTCTACGTCGAGCGGACGCTCGAGACGGAAGGTCACCACCGCCTCGTCAGGCACCATGATACGGCGGCCGCGCGTTGCGTACACGGCACCTGCCCCCGCCGCGGCCCCCGCCGCCGCTCCGATGGCCGCGCCCTTGCCGCCGCCGGCGACCGCGCCGATGATCGTGCCGAGCAGCGCACCGCCGCCGATGTATTGGGCCGCCTTGCCGCTGTCCACGCCGGCCCGGGACGTCTCTATCCGCTCCGCCGCCGCCCTCACGCCGTAACGGCGGCCGTTCACTGTCACCGAATCGAGATCGAGGATGAGATCGCCGTCGCGCACGTCTCTCGCCTCGAGCTCAACGGCTGATCCGGCCGGAATCACCACGCGGCCCGTGGACGATTCCAGGACGTCCCGATCAACGACCGCTGAATAAATGCGGCCGTCGCGGGACTGCACGTCGATGGGTTCTGTCGCCCTTACGGTTATCTCGGTGCCGGCTTCGATGCGCGCGGCATCCGCGAACGGCGCTTGCGCGGTCAACGTTGGCGACGGCGCCAACAGTACCGCGAGGCCCACCGCTCCGATCGACAGGGCCGCACTGCGTCCTCTATTCGTCAGCATGAGTCCCTCCTGACAGCTCAGTCAATGCCGAAGGAAAATGCAATTGGTGGGCCGTCAGCCGACTCAGCCTGAACTCGTTGCGAGTGAACGATCAGGACCTACCTCGACCGTGGGCGGCGACTGCCGGGGGCAGGGGACCCATGTCAGACTTTCACGGTCGATCCCTCGCCAGAGGCCGCGCGCTGGGCGATCAGCAGCGCCGCAAGCGCACCGAGCGCCAGCGCCGAGGCTGCGTAGAAGGCGTATTGATAGCTCTTCGTCGCGTCGAACACGCGGCCCGCGATGAGGGGGCCAAGCACGCCGGCCGCGCCCCAGGCGGTGAACAGTGCGCCGTAGTTCATGCCGAGATTCCGGGTGCCGTAGAAGTCAGCGGTCGTCGACGCGAACACCGACAACTGCGTCCCGTAGCACCAGTAGACAACGATGACGAGCAGGTAGAAGAGGCCGACCTGCTCGCGGACCGCGAAGAGCAGCGGCATGGCCAGCGCCGAGACCAGCACCATGATCCGGAGCGTAGTGAGTCGGCCGAGCGAATCCGAGAGCCAGCCGGAAAGGATGCGGCCGCCCGCGTTGCCGAACGCGCCCATCGTGAGCGCCAGCGCGGCGGCGGTTGCGGTCAGGCCGCTGCTGCGCGCCATCGGCACGAGCTGGCTGATGGTCATCAATCCCGCGGTCGTGCCGAGGCAGTACGCGATCCACAGCAGGTAGAACTGCGGGGTCCGCAGCACCTCGATGGTCGTGAAGTCACGCCGCGCCGCGGCGGAAGCCGACGGCGTCCAGCCGTCGGGCTTGTAGCCGGCCGGTGGGTTCGCCATCAGGAACGTTCCGGCCATGCCCATCACGAGAAACGCGAGGCCGAGGATCTGGAACGTGGTACGCCAGCCGATCGATGCGATGAGGTTCGTGGCCAGCGGCCCGATGATCGCCGAGCTGGCGCCGTACCCGCCCACCATCAGCCCGACGACCAGGCCGCGCTTGTCGGGAAACCACTTCGATGCCACCGGAATCGGCGTGGCGTAGCCGAAGCCGTTGCCGGCGCCGACGATCACGCCGAAGACGACGTAGAGGAACGTGAGGGAGCTGGTGAGGCTGGTGAGGAAGAAGCCGAGCGACACCAGCACCGTGCCGATGAAGGCCGCCGGCCGCGGCCCGCGGCGATCCTGCAGGCGGCCGCCGAAGATGAACGTGATGGCGAAGGTCACCACCGCGATGGTGAAGACCAGCGACGTCTGGGCGCGCCTCCAGCCGAACTCCTTCTCCAGCGGGGCCACGAACACGCTCCACGCGTAAAGCGATCCGAGCGCCAGGTTCATCAGCACGCCCCCGGCGACGACTCGCCATCGGTTCATAGGCTGCGGATCATACATAATCCGCGGCGGGCTCGCGGCCTGCGCCGCGAGGAAGCGTGGTCGATGCGCTCGCACGAGGCACCGCGCTCGCGCTCGGCGGAAGGCCCTCCTCTTGACATCACACAGGAGCATCGACCACACTCCTCTTAGCAACCCACAGGAGTGGCGATGGCGGACGACAGGTCGGCGATTCTGCAAGGCACGCTCGATCTGATGGTGCTGAAGACGCTCGAGGCCATGGGACCGATGCACGGGTACGGGATCGCGCGGCGCATCGAGCAGATCAGCGCCGACGCGCTGCAGATTAACCAGGGGACGATCTACCTCTGCCTCGTGCGGCTGGTGCAGCGGAGATGGATCTCGGGCGAGTGGGGCACGTCCGACAACAACCGCCGCGCCAAGTTCTACGCCATCACGAAGCTGGGACGGAAGCAGCTCGTCTCCGAGACCCGGGACTGGTCGCGCATCGCGGGCGTCATCGGCCGGCTGCTCGAGCTCGGCGCGGAGAAGTGAGGCCGTGCGGTCCGCGTTCAACCGCCTCCTCGCGCGCGCCCGAGCCTTCTTCGGCAGCCCGGCGCTCGACCGCGATTTCGACGCCGAGCTGCAATCGCACCACGCGATGCTCGTCGACGACAACCTCCGTCGCGGGATGCCGCGGGAGCAGGCCGAGCGCGCAGCTCGCTTGACGCTGGGCGCGCCCACGCAGCTCCGCGAGTCGCACCGCGATCAGCGCGGGCTGCTGACCCTCGAAACGCTGCTGCAGGACCTCCGCTACACGTTCCGCGTCCTGCGGCGCGACGCCGGCTTCGCGATCTTCGCCGTCCTGATCGTCGGCCTCGGCATTGGCGCCTCAGCGACGATCTACAGCGTCGTCAGCGCGCTGCTGCTCAGGCCGCTGCCCTTTGATCAGCCCGACCGGCTGGCGTGGATCGCCAACACCAACCCGAAGGACGCCGGTCTGTCCGCCGCCACCGTGCCGGTCATGCACTACCTGGACCTGCGGACACAGACCACGTCGTTCAGCGACGTCGCCGCGTACTTCGCGTTCTACAGTCCCGGCGACGCCCGGCTGTCGGGGAATGGGGAGCCCGAGCGGCTGAGCGGCGTGCCCGTCAGCCAAAACTTCTTTTCGGTCCTCGGCGTGCGGCCCAGCCTCGGACGGGCGTTCACTGCGGAGGAATGCGTGTGGGCGGCGCCGAAGGTGGCCATTCTCAGCGACAGGCTCTGGCGCCGGCGTTACGCGTCGGACCTCGGGATCCTCGGCCGGCGCATCCTGATCAACGACGACCCGGTGACCGTGGTCGGCGTGATGCCGGCTTCGTTCGAGTTCGGCACCGTCTTCGCGCCCGGCACGCGGATCGACGTGTATTTCCCCTTCCCGCTCACGAAAGAGACGAACAACTGGGGCAACACGCTGGCAATGGTCGGCCGGCTGAGGCCAGGCGTGTCGCTCGAGCAGGCGCAGGCCGAGATGGGCGTGCTGGCGCCGCGGATCCAGCGCCGCGATCCCGACCGCACCTTCGCCCTCACGTTGACCCATCTCGAGGACCACGTCAGCGGCCGGCTGCGTCCCGCGCTGATCGTGCTGGCGGCCGCCGTCGGCGTGGTGATGCTGATCGTCTGCGCGAACCTGTCGAACCTGCTGATGGCGCGCATGGCCGCGCGCGAGCGCGAGATGGCCATTCGCGTCGCGCTCGGCGCCGGACGCTTCCGCCTGGTCCGGCAGATGCTGACGGAGAGCGTCGTGCTCTCGGGGCTCGGCGCGGCGCTCGGCCTCGCGATTGCCATTGGCGCCACGCGCGTCCTGTCGCATGTGGACGCGCTGAGCATTCCATTGCTCGACCGGGTGGAGGTGGACGCCGGCGCGCTCGTCTTCACGGTTCTGGCTGCCGTCTTGACCGGGTTGTTCTTCGGCCTCGTGCCGGCACTGCAGGTGCCGTCGCTGACGGTGCGGCACGCGTTGACCGAGGGCGCCAGGGGTTCGAGCCGGGGCCGTCGCCACTCGTGGATCCGCGGCTCGCTGGTCGTCGCGGAGATCTCCTTCGCGTGCATGCTGCTTGTCGGCGCGGGGCTTCTCGCCCGCAGCCTGGTGCGCGTGCTCGACGTGAACCTCGGGTTCCAGCCCGACCGCGCGGCCGCGTTGCGCATCGATCCGGGCAGCGGCTACTCGACCCTGGCCGAGCGGAACACGTTCTACGACGAGGCGCTGCGCCGGGTCAGGGCCGTGCCCGGCATGGAGGCGGTGGGGCTCGGCGATGCCCTGCCGTTCGGCCGCAACCGGAGCTGGAGCGCCGGAGCGAAGGGGCAGGCCTACTCCCGCGAGAGTCCTCCGCCCGAAGCGTTCATCCGCGTCGTGAGCGACGGGTACCTGACGGCGATGGGCATTTCCGTGCGCGCCGGGCGCGACTTCAACGACCACGACACCCTTGCGAGCAGGAAGGTGGTGCTGATCAACGAGACGCTCGCCCGCACGCTGTGGCCCGGACAGGATCCGATCGGCCGGACGGTCATCTATCTCGATCCCGAACGCGAGGTGGTTGGCGTCGTCGCCGACGTCCGGCACCTGACGCTCGAGGAGCCGTCCGGGAACGAGGTGTACCTGCCGCTCCGACAGACCGACGACCACTTCCCGGTGGACCTGGTGATGCGCACCGCGGTCCCGCCTTCGGCGCTGGCCTCGGAAGTGCGCGAGGCCCTTCGGCCGATCTCGCCCGACCTTCCGACCAACGAGTTCCGCACGCTGCAGGAGATGGTAGACAGGACTTCGTCGCCCAGGCGATTCGTCGTGACCGTGCTCCTCGCGTTTGCCGCGTTCGCACTGGTGCTCGCCTCGCTCGGCATCTACGCCGTGATCTCGTACACCGTGAACCAGCGGCGCCAGGAGCTCGGCATCCGCATGGCGCTCGGCGCGTCGTCTCGCGAACTTCAGGCTGGTGTGCTGCTCCAGACGCTTCGCCTGGCCGCGTTCGGCATTCTCATCGGCCTGGCCGGCTCGCTCGCTCTGGCGCGCGCGATCTCGGGACTGCTCTTCGGCGTGGAGTCGACCGACCCGGTGACGTTCGTCGGGATGATCGCGGTCCTGGTCACCGTCGCCGGGCTGGCGGGGTATCTGCCCGCCCGGCGAGCCTCGCGCGTCGATCCGCTGGTGGCCCTGCGAGCCGAGTAGTCACTCGTGCCGCAGCGCGATGGTGGGCTCGATCCGTGAGGCTCGCCGCGCCGGGACGTAGCCGGCCACCAGGACGGCGAGCGCGAGGACACTTACCGAGACCGCCATCGCTGCTGGATCGGTCGGCTTCAATCCGAACAGGAACGACTCGACGACGCGCGAGATGCCCAGCGCCAGCGGCGTGCCGATCGCCAGCCCCACCGCGGCGAGCACGAGCACCTCGCGCAGCACCATCAGCACCACCTTCTCGCGTCGCGCGCCGAGGGCCATCCGGATCCCGATCTCGCTGGTGCGCCGCGCGACGCCGTAAGACGTGGTGCCGTACAGGCCCACCGACGCGATGACCAGGGCCAGAAACGCAAAGCCTGTACACAGCTTCGCAAAGACGATCTCCTGGTTGATGGTCTCTTCGATCTCGCCAACCTGCGTCTTGACGTTCGTCAGTGGAACCCGGACATCGGTCCTGTGGATGATGTCCCGTACCGCCCGGACAAAGCTCAGCGGATCCCCCGTGGTTCTCAGGGCAAATGTCATCTCTTCAATCGGAGGCCAGTTGCCCTGGTCGTAGGGGATGAACACGACCGGAACGAACGGCTCCTTCAGCCCCTGATACCGGACGTTGGCTGAGACGCCGACGATTTCCATGTCCCGCGGCCTCGGACCTCCCAGCGTGATGTGACGGCCGACCGGGTTGCTGTCGCCGAAGTTCAGCTTCGCGAATAGCTCGTTCACCACCGCGACCGGCGACGATCGGGGCTGATCCCGCTCGTCCATCTGGCGCCCGAGCAACAAAGGAATCTGCATCGTCGTGAAGAACCGCGGACCGGTGTTCAGGATCCGGGTGCCCGACGCATCCCTGCCGGACACCCGGATGTCGAGTTGTCTGCCGGCGCCGATGATCGACGCTTGCGACAGTGTCGCGGCCTGGACACCAGGAATTGCTGCCAGGCTCCTGAGCAGGTTCGCGTAGAACGTCGCGATCTCCGGATCCTGGTGCCCGGCCTGTCTGGCGTTGATCTCGAACAGCAGGACGTTCTGCTGATTGAACCCCAGCTCCACGGCGTGCAGATTCGAGAGAGTACGCACGAACAGTGCCGCTGTCACGAGCAGCAGGAGCGAGACGGCAATCTGCGCGACCACCAGTGCGCGGTTCAGGCTCAGCCAGCGAAAACGGCGACGATTCGGGCCCGTGCCCGCGCGCACGTCCTTGAGCGCCGGCACGACGTCCACGCCGGTGGACCGCAGGGCCGGGGCCAGGCCGAAGAACGTGCCGCAGAGCACCGAGACGACGAATGTCGCAGCCAGCACTCGCCAGTTCATCTCTGCCCTGAGAGTGAAGTCCTCGCGGCCGTTCGCCAGCAGCAGCGTCAGGACTCGCACGCCCCACATGGCGAGCAGCACACCGACGAAGCCGCCGAGCGAGGCGAGCAAGATGCTTTCGGTCAACAGCTGTCGCATGACACGGACGCGCCCTGCACCGATGCTGAGCCGCACCGCTATCTCGCGGCGCCTGGCGGCGGATCTCGCAAGCAGCAGGTTCGCCGTGTTGGCGCAGGCCAGCAGCAGAATCAAGGCGACCACCATCAACAGCATGAAGAGCGGGGCCGAGTACTGCCGGCGGAGGTTTTCCAGGCCGCCTGCTCCGCTGAGGAGCGTCAGCCTGGGAAGATTGGCGCGTTCGCCGGGCGTGCTTGCTGTGCCCGAGACCCAGCGCTGAAAGACCGGCGCCAGCACCGTTTGCGCCTCCTCGCGGCTCACGCCAGGCCGGAGCCGCGCCATCATCTCGACCCAGTAGTAGTCCTGCGCGAGGTACTGGTCGCGGCTGACGCCGTTGAGGCCGGCTCCATCCACCAGCAGATTGGCGTGCATCGGCAGGTAGAAGTCCGGAGCGGATGCGGGATCGACGCCGAAGAATTCCGGCGGTGTCACGCCGACGATCGTGAAAGGGACCGCGTTGATGAGCATCGATCGTCCGGGTGCGCGGTCGGCCCCGCCGAAGTGGCGCTGGCAGAATGCCAGGCTGACGACGGCGACCGACGGCGCGCCCTCGTGGTCGTCGCCTGCGACCAACAGACGCCCGGCGGCAGGCGCGATCCCGAGGCCTCGGAAGTAATCGCCGGAGACGTACTCGCCGCGGCCGACGTCTGCCTGACCATCGATCAGCAGGTTCGCGCCGCGATTGGGGTAGTAGGCGAACACGGCCGAGAACACCGTGCTCGACTGCTTCTGGAGGAGTTCGAACGCGGGGAACGGGAAGATGCCGGACGTCACGCCCGCCCCGGCGTCCTCGTACGTGCTTCCGCTCATGCTGTGCATCACGAACTCGCGATTGCCGCGGGCATCGCGCTTCTGCTCGCGGCTGTGCCAGTTCACGACGGCCAGCGATGCCGGGTCCCGAACAGGCAAAGTTCGCATCAGCACCGCGTCCATGAAGCTGTAGATGGCGGTGTTCGCGCCGATGCCGAGCGCGAGCGACAGGACCGTCAGCGCGGTGAATGCCCGGTTGTGGGCCATCGCGCGCGTCGCGTAGCGGATGTCCTGGACGAACTGCTCCAGCAGCGTCCATGTCCAGACGGCGTGCACCTGCTCCTCCACCACGGTGCGGTTTCCAAGATGCAGGCGCGCGGCGCGAGCGGCTCGATCCGGAGGCAACCCCTCCGCCTCGCGCTCCTCGGCTTCCTCATCGAGGTGGAACTGCAGCTCGTCGCCGAGTTCTTCTTCGCGGCGATTGCGGTGGACCCACCATCCAAGCTTGCGGAAGAACGTCACGGCTCATCTCCCGTGAAATGCAGCACCAGCCCCATCGCGCGCGTGAAAGCCTGCCACTTCGATTGCTCAGCGACGAGCTGCCTGCGGCCCAATGCGGTCAACCGGTAGTACCGGGCCCGCTTGCCCTTGTCGGAGAGTTCCCAGGACGCGGCGATCCAGCCCTTGCCCTCGAGACGATGGAGCGCGGGGTAGAGCGAGCCGGTCTCGATCTGCAGCAGGTCTTCAGAGGTGCGCTGGATATGTTTGGCCACGGCGTGCCCATGGCTCGGTCCGGGCAGCAGCGTTCGGAGAATGAGAAGCTCCAGCGTGCCCTGGAGCAGCTCGATGCGGTCCGTGCTCATTGTGTAGTCAGTCTACTGTAGATTGTGTAGACTGTCTACTTTGCGGTTCGCGTCGATTTCTTCAGGACCCCGCCGGCCAGGACGTCCTGCAACTCGTACGCTTCGTGCAGCCAGTCGGTGATCGGCGCCTCGACCTGGTCGCGGTGGCTGATGCGGATGATGTGTGCGAGCTTTGTCTTCGACGATCGATCGACGCGCCGTACCTGTGGCCCCTTGACGGCCCGCCCGAGAAACACGCAGACCTCGAGGAACTGCTTCCTCGGCCGCACGAAGAAGTAGCAGGACTTCCGGGAGAACATGATCGAGTTGTGGGACGCGTAGATCCGCTGCTCGCCAAACTCAACCGCAGTTTCGCGCAGCCGTTCCCAGGCCTCCTTCAAATCTACTGAAAGGTCCTGCGTCAGCGCGGCCTCCGTCGTCGTCCAACAATCGTGTGCTTCGCCCTTGGCGATCCACTGCCCGCAGTGATAGCACTCGTGGGCTTTCACAGAGTCGAGTCTAGCGCTTGCACGGCATTTGCGGGCCACGCGTGCGGATCACCCCGCGCCGGCGTTGTTGGCAGTGGATCACCACCGACCGGAGGAGGCAATCATGGCCAGCTCGAGCACGAACAAGTACGAAACCGCGAAGAAGACGGCCGTCGCCGAATTCCTCGGCAAGTCAGCGCCCGGGCCGGCGTTCACGGCACTGACGGCGTCCACCGCCCACCGCGACAACATCGTTGGCGTGGGCATCGGCCCGAAGGTCACTGACGGGAGGCTGACCAAGCGGCTCTCGATTCGCTTCTACGTCGACCGCAAGGTCGCGAAAGGCGCCGTGCCAAAGAAGGACCGGCTGCCGGCGAAGATCGACGGCGTCCCGACCGACGTGATCGAATCAGGCCGCTTCTATGCGTTCGCAACCCCAATCGCGCAGCAGCGCCGGCGCCCCACCAGGGGCGGCTGCTCGTGCGGTTTCCAGGCCAGCGGGTTCGTCATGGCCGGCACGCTCGGCTGCCTCGTCACCGACGGCGGCGGCCGTTTCATCCTCAGCAACAACCACGTGCTGGCCGACGAGAACGCGCTGCCGCTCGGCAGTCCAATCTTCCAGCCCGGGCTGCTGGACAACGGCAACGCGTCGACCGACAAGGTCGCGCGGCTCTCGAAGTTCGTCACAATCAAGAAGCTGCCCGCGAAGAACGAGGTGGACTGCGCCATCGCCGGCGTGCTCACCCAGAATCTCTGCTCACCGAAGTTCCTCCCGAAGGTCTCGCTCGGCTCGACGACGCCCATCGCGGCAGCCGTGGGCATGAAGGTGCACAAGCACGGCCGGACGACGGGGTACACCAAGGGGCAGGTCGTGGACATCGCGGCGGACGTCAACGTCGGCTACGACTTCGGCACCGCGCGCTTCGTCGACCAGGTCATCGTCATCGGCGATTCCGGTTCCTTCTCGGACGCCGGTGACTCGGGCTCGCTCATCGTCGATCGCAAGACGAAGAAGGCCACCGGGCTGCTGTTCGCCGGCTCGTCCAGCCACACCATTGCGAACCACATCGAGAACGTCCTCGGCCAGCTTGGCGTCACGCTTGTAAAGTGAGACCATGGCGCGGTGACGCCGTGCCAAAGACACTTCTCGAGGTAAAGCGCCGCATTTCGGATGCCGTGCTCGACCTGAACGGCGTCAGCGGCGTCGGAGTGCGCGGCCGCAGCGTCGTCGTCTATCTCGAGAGCGACGATGCGGGGACCCGTGCGCGCGTCGAGAAGATGACGGCCAGGCTGGCGCCGAAGGTAACGGTCGTGTACGAAGTGGCTGGACGTTTCGAAAAACAGTAGGGACGTCGAGACGCGCGGTTCTGCTCCGACTTACCCTCGAAGCGCCCGGATTGGCCGGGCGCCGATTCCAGGGGCAAACCGTGACCAACGCGTCCGCCGCCGCCGTCGCGCCTCGCCGCCTCGGCCGGAGCGTCCTCGCCGTCTTCGCCGGGTTCGTGGTGGTTGTCGTCCTGTCGCTCGGCACCGACGAGGTGCTTCACCTGTTGAAGGTGTATCCGCCGTGGGGCGTGCCGATGTACGAGCCTGGCCTGAACCTGCTGGCGCTCACTTATCGCAGTGTCTTCACCTTCATCGGCGGCTACGTAACGGCGCGGCTCGCGCCGCATTCGCCGATGCGGCATGTTCTGGTGGGATGCGGCATCGGCCTGGTGCTCGGATCGCTCGGGGTCGTCGCCGCGACGACTGCGGAGCTCGGGCCCATCTGGTATCCCGTCGCGGTGGCGATCACCGGGCCGTTGTTCAACTGGCTCGGCGGCAGGTTTTTCGTGACGCAGCCCCTCGCGGGTTGAATCAGGAACGAGCGACTCATGCGATCAACGCCGGCAGGAGCTCACCGATCCTTCCGCGCAGGACGGCGTCGGCCACCTCGTCGAACGGCGTCGGCTCGGCGTTGACGATCACCACCCGCGCCCCGGCGGCCCTGGCCGCCGGCACCGCCGCGGCAATCGGGTAGACCTGCAGGCTCGAGCCGATCGCCAGCAGCAGATCGGCGGTTTCGGCCGCCACCATCGCGCGCTCGATGACGCGCGGCACGAGCGCCTGGCCGAACGAGATCGTCGCGCTCTTGAGTATCCCTCCACACTCCGTGCAGGGCGGATCCTCGTCGCCCGTGCGCAGCCGATCGAGCACCGGGCCCATCGGGCCGCGCCACCCGCAGTCCATGCAGACGACATCGTGAATGGTGCCGTGCACCTCGATCACGAGATCTGGCGAGCTGCCGGCACGCTGGTGCAGGCCGTCGATGTTCTGCGTGACGAGCGCGTGCAGCTTGCCGCGCCGCTCGAGATCGACGAGCGCCAGATGTCCCGGGCCTGGCGTCGCCGTCCACGCCGGATGACGGAGCCTTCCCTGCCACGCCTGGCGGCGCACCTCCGGGTCGGCCATGTACTCGTGGATGTTGGAGAGCTTCTCGGCTTTCGGGTCCTTCGTCCAGACGCCCTGCGGGCCACGGAAGTCAGGGATGCCCGACTCGGTCGAGATGCCTGCGCCGGTCAGCGCAACGACGCGCGAGCTGGCGTCGATCCAGCTTCGGACTATCGACGGATCGAGCACGGGCACCCGTGCACGTTACCGGCTCGGTGCGGAACGATCAACCCTCGCCCACGTGGCGTCCGGGTCGTATCGCGCGATCGCGGCAGCCTTCGTGGCCGTGTCAGAACCCAGGTCCTTCTCGTGAACGACCCCGTCCTGGTTGACGATGAAGGTCATGATTCCGGTCGCATCGTACTGCGCGGGCCACGCGACGAGCGCAAAGCCGCCCGTCATCTGCCCGTTGACGACATAGCTCCTGGCACCGCCAGTCGCCGCAAGGCCCTGTCCATCGAGGATGCGGAAGTGGTACCCGTGAAACGGCGTCGGGCCCGCCTGCGGCGATTCGCGCGGCTGTCCGTCCCTTGCGGCCTGCGCGACGAGATCCCCCAGAGGACTGCGCGGCGCGCCGCGTTCGCTGGGCCAGTACAGGCCGTTCTGCGACCCGGGGTCGCTGGAGAACCGTTGCGCGTAGATGCCGGCCGGCTTGCCGTCGTGCCCCGCGGCCGCATAGGCGCGTTGCGCCTTCACGATCGCGAGACAGGTCTCGATCGTCGTGAGCTCGTTGCGTCCGATGCGGCGATTGAGGACCTCCTCCTTGCCGGCAGCCACGTCGAACACCCAGCCGCGAGCCGTCTTCACCAGCGGGACGGGAAATGGCCAGGACTCGTGGCCGATGACCAGTTCCTTACGCCCCGCGCCGAGGTCCTGGAGCCGCCACTCCTCGGCGAACGCAACGACGAAGGTCTCGCGGTTGCGTTGCGCCCTCGCGGGATCGGACGTGTCGACCAGCTCGCGAGCTGCCGCGCCGAAGATCGCGGACAGGGCGTCGAACCCCTGCCTCGCCGCGCTCTGGAGCGCGCGCGCGGCCTCTTCCGGCGTCGCAAACGCGCGAGGTTCCTGCCGGCGCGCTTCACCGGACGCCACGAAGACGACCAGCAGCAATGCCAGGGCTGCGGTGAGAGATCGAGCGTTCATCGCCGCCTCCCTCCGCCGCCCGATCGCCCGCCGCGGCTGCCGCCCCCGCGCGAGCTGGCGGAGCGCTCCCGCGAGCCGCTCGAGTAGCCTGAGAAGGCGTCGGACCTGGTGCCACTCCTGTCAGCTGCGGCCTGGCGGTCGCCACCACTGCGCCCGCGCGACTCGACGCTGGACGTCCTGGGCGTGCTGCTCGTGCGCTGCGTTTGCGCCTGTGTCTCGCCCCTGTTCGCCTGCCGAGCCTGCTGCTGCTCGGTCCGCGCCTGCCCGGACTGTGTGGTGCCGGCGCGCTCGCCGCGCTGCTCCTGGGCGTTGCTGGCGCGTTCGCTGCGCTGGTCGGCGCGGTCCTCGTTATGTTCCTGCCAGTCTTCGCGCGCGTCCTCGCGGTGATCGTAGAAGTCCTCCCGCGCGTCCTCGCGGTCGTCGTAGAAGTCGTCCCACGCGTCGTTGTACATGTAGCCGCCGCCGTGCCATCCGTACGGACCGTAGTAGTAGTCGTTGTCCATGGCTGCGCCGATGGCGATGCCGGCGGCAAATCCGACAATGGCGCCAGCCGCGGCGGCCTCATCGCTGTTGTCCTCTTCCTTGATCACCACCGTGTTCGTGACGGGCTGCGTGTAAACAACTTGCGGGTTGTACTGCGGCACGTAGACCACCTGCGGGTTGGCCGGCTCGATGACGATCGCCTGGTCTCCGCCCGTTGTCGTCTTCGTCTCGACGTTCTGCTGGGGTGTGCTCTTCAGGGTGCCGAGGGCCTTGGCCTCCGCGCGCAGGCGCTGGACGCTGTCGAGCACGCCTTTGCGGTCCGTCGCGAACGCTTTGCCGAGACTCCTCGTCCAGGCGATGTTGTCCGCCATGTAGTTGACGACCTGCGGGAACAGCGCGAGGACGACGAAGCTCGGCTCGAAGCCGGCCTTCTCCGCGGCATTCTGCAGCGCCGTGCCCGTCAGCTCGGCGTTCCTGACGAGCCATCCGCTCAGCTCCTGGATCTTCGGGGGGTTGCTCGTGCACAGCAGCATCTGAGTGAGCAGCTGGTCAGGGTAGAGCGCAACGGGGGCGAGCAGCTTGTCGAGCGCGTCGGGCGCCATCGCCTGCTGAGCAGCCGCCGGCTGCGCCTGTGCGGGCTTGGCCTGCGCGGCCTGGGCGTGGGTGTCGGCCGGGCGCGGACCCAGAGTGAGCACAATGCCGACGACGAGGCCGAATGTCGACACAAGACCTCCTGTGAAGGTGTGATTAGAGCACGTCTCGTGCCGGGAGTCTGCGGCAGGGCGCCGTCACCAAGGTGTTGACCGCCGCCCAGTTCGTGGGAATGGACTGGAGTGACCGATGAGGTGGCTCACCGATCCGTCGTAGGCACTCCGAAATGCCGTGGGGCTGCAGTGGATCAGGCCTTCAGGAAGATCCGCCGCCGGTACAGCCAGTAACACAGTCCCCACATCACGCCGAGCACCACGAGCCGGTGCGGGATTTCCCCGGCCGCGCCGAGAAATCCGAAGCGCCTCGTGAACGTCACGAGACCGCGATCCAGCCATCCGCCGAGAAGCTGCCAGAACCCGTAGACGAAGATCGAATTCATCCCGAGCACGACGAAGGGGAACGTCCATCGCTTTCGGCCGCGCACGTCGATCACCCAGTAGAGAGCGGCCATCGCGGCGATCACCCACGCCGCGCCGAGGAAGCTGAAGGACGCCGTCCACAGGCGCTTGACCACGGGATTGAAGGGTGAAAGCGCCAGGCCGATCAGGCCCGCGGCGACGGCGGCCGCGCACAGCGCCTTCAGCGTGAACGCCGGCGGCCGGCGTTCGCGCAGCAGCAGCCCGGTCCAGCAGCCGAACAGGATGACGACCGCGTTGCCGATGAAGTTGATGGTGACGTAGTAGCCCTGGTAGGTATATCCGAGGACGGCGCGATCGATGACCTGGCCGATGTTGCCGACAGGTGAGAATGCACCCTGCGGTCCGGGGAACACCACGAACAGTGCCCATTGGACGGCAAGCAGCAGCACGCCCGACGCCACTTGCCATGCCGGCTGCAACTGCAGGATGAGGAAACAGATCACGTAGCCGAACGCGATCTGAGACAACACGTTGATCAACTGCAGTTGAAGACGGTTCTCGCCGAAGTTCGAGAACAGGTTGCTGAGCGCGATCAGCACCAGCGCGCGCCAGCAGACGTGCCCGAACAGGGCGCCGGGCGTGGCGCCGTCCCGCCTGCGCCGCTCGAGCGCGAACGGCATGGCCACGCCGACCATGAACGTGAAGGCCGGCTGGATGAGATCCCAGAAGGTAATCCCCGTCCACTCGGAGTGCTCGAACTGGTCGGCCAGCCACTTCCACTGCGGATAGGCCGCGAGCGCCGAGATGCCCAGCCCGTTCGAGACGAGGATGAACATGATCAGCCCGCGATACGCGTCGAGGCTCAGGAGGCGGCCGGCGGAGACCGGCAGGATCGCCGCGGCGCGAGGCTCGGCGTCTGTGAGGGCGTCTGCGGACATGGCGATCGCAGTGGCGATCCTATCCGCACGGCACAGTCAGATTGGTTGTTATGGTATTATTGCATCATTATGGCACGCGTCACGTTCTCGCTGGACGACGCGACGGTCGCCCGGATCCGGCAGACGGCGGCACGCCTTCGCAAGCCTCAGAGCCTCGTCGTGCGTGAGGCGGTGGCAGACTACGCCGCTCGCGCCGATCGGCTCAGCGAGAGCGAACGGCTGCACGCCCTGGGAGTGCTCGAGCGGCTGCGCGAGGCGAAGCCGACGCGCCCGGTCAGCGACGTTGATCGGGAGCTGAAATCCATTCGATCCGCGCGGCGCAGCGGCGGGCGCCGGCACCGGTCCGCGTGATCGTCCACATCGACACCTCCGCGCTGGTCGATGCGTTGACGGGACCCCGTCGGTCGCTGGAGGCACTCGTCAGGCTGACCGGCGAAGGCCATCGCCTGATGCTCTCGACGATAGTGCTGTACGAGTGGCTCAGAGGTCCCCGGACGCGCGGCGAACTTGCCGCGCAGGAGGAACTCTTTCCCACCGAGGCCGCGGTCGCATTCGGCGCCACGGAAGCCGTGCTGGCGTCCAGACTCTACAAGCAGGTGTCGCGCGCGAGGGGCCGGGAGATCGACCTGGCCGTGGCCGCGTGCGCCCTTGCCAACAGTGCCGCGATCTGGACACTCAACCCGGCTGACTTTCGAGACATCCCCGACCTGCATCTAGTCTGAGGAATGGCATCGGCGATTCTTCTGGAATTCATCCCGCCTCGTTTTTTCGTCACATGCACCAGAAGTCGCGCGTTGGTAACACATCCCGGAGAAGCCGGTATTCACACGCGGGACTGACACGAATCCGCGTGACATTCCCGCTGATTTCGGCTCCCCAGGAGCGACCATGATCACAACACCGTCTCGAACGTGCGTTGCGGCGGCACTCTTCTGTTTTCTCGTCGCAGGCACCCAGGCGCGGGCTCAGTCGCAGCAGCAATTTGCCGACGATGCCACCCGCGTCATGGCGTTGGGGGACAGCATTGCCGCGGGGTACAAGGCCATGCCCGTCACCAGCGGGTATGCATACCTGCTCTATCAGGGTGGCGTGTTCGATCGAATTCCACACACGTTGTTCTGCAACGCGGCGGTGCCCGGCGCAAGCAGCCGCGACGTCCTGCTTCATCAGGTGCCGCAGGCGCTGATCGTCCCGGCGAACGGCGGGTTCAGCCCGCACTACATCACGCTGACGGTCGGCGGAAACGACCTGCTGGCGATTCTGCACTTCGCTGCCACACATCCCGACCAGAGCCAGGTGCTCCAGTTCGCGCAGCAGGTGCTCGGAGATTACGCCCGGAATCTGGGACAGTCTCTGGCGCAGCTGCGAGCCGGATTGCCGCAGGCGAAGATCTTCGTCGCCAACCAGTACGCCATTCCGGAGATCCAGGCGATTCTCCCGTTTACCGACCTCGTCGTCGACTCGTTCAACGCGGTCGTGGCGCAGGTGGTCGCCCAATTCCCCAACGTCTTCCTCGTCGACGCCCATGAGGCGTTTCTCGACAGAAGCAGCCTGCTGCTCGTCGAGCGTCCGGGATCGTCGCCCTTCGAAGTCCATCTGACGAGCGCAGGTCATCGCGCCATGGCACAGGCCTTCAAAGACGTCGTCGACCAGAACCGCTGACGTCGCCCTGACGCATGCTGGATGCGAGTGCCCGCCGTGCAGCCAAAGGGGCCGCCGCGCCGTCAACCGGCGCCGATGCAGTGTTAGAGTTAGCGCGCGACGGCCCCGAACTCGATCGCAGGAGCGACTGCAATGCCAGCATCACGGACGGACCTTGATTCCCGAGGCGCGGGGGGACTCTCGCGGCGCCGCTTCCTGGCGGATGCCGGTGTCACCGCCCTCGCGTTCTCTATCGTCAAGCCGGAACTGGTCAGAGGGAGCCAGGCGAACTCGAAGATCGACCTGGGTCTCATAGGGTGCGGCGGACGCGGCACCTGGATAGCCGATCTGTTCAAGAAGCACGGCGGCTACAACATCGTCGCGCTGGCCGACTACTTTCCTGATCGCGTCGAGGCCGCGGGAGACAAGCTCGGGGTTCCGGCATCGAGCCGCTTCACGGGGCTGTCCGCCTATCGCAGGCTGCTCGAGCAGAAGCTCGACGCGGTCGCAATCGAGAGCCCGCCGTTCTTCCATCCGATCCAGGCGGCCGATGCCGTCGCCGCCGCCAAGCACGTGTACCTGGCCAAGCCGGCGGCCGTGGACGTGTCCGGCTGCTTGACGATCGAGCAGAGTGCGAAAAAGGCGTCGGCCAGCCAGCGATGCTTCCTGATCGATTTCCAGACACGTGCCACCGCGCCGTTCATCGAAGCCATGCGCCGCGTCCACAGCGGTGCGCTGGGCTCGTTCGTCTTCGGCGAAGCGACGTACCACGCCGAGGATCCGTTCCTCGAGAAGGTCGACGCCGTCAAATCGGGCACCCCGGAAGGCGTGCTGCGCGGATGGGGCCTGTCGCGCGAGTACTCAGGCGACATCATCACCGAGCAGAACATCCACACGCTCGACGTCATGAACTGGATCATGGCGAAGCCGCCCATCTCCGCCTCCGGCACGGGAGGCCGCAAGTTCCGCGAGGTGGGCACCTGCTGGGACACGTTCAGCGTCACTTACAAGTACGCCGATGACGTGGGCATCGCGTTCACGTCGCGGCAGTTCGACGGCTTCGGCACGCGGCCCGAAGGCATCAGGAACCGCATGTTCGGCACCGAGGGCGTCCTCGAGACCGAGTACGGCGGCCAGGTGCTGGTCCGTGGCAAGGACTTCTACAACGGCGGCAAGACGGAAGACATCTACGAGCGGGGCGCGGTCAACAACATCTCGGCGTTCCATGACGCGATCGCGAAGGGCGACTACTCGAACCCGACAGTGGCCGAGAGCGTCCGCAGCAACCTCGTGACCATCCTGGGACGGACCGCGGCCTACGAAGGCCGCGTCATCACGTGGGACGATCTGATGAAGAGCGAGGCGCGCCTGACGCCGGACTTGAAGGGACTAAAAGACTAACACCGGCCCGTGAATACTGCAGCAGCCCGTCCGCCCGACGACGTCCCAGGGCCGTATCCCGCGTGGCTGCCGTGGGCCATCCTGCTCGCCGCCGGCGCCCTTCGCCTCTTCCGGCTCGGTGACTGGAGCCTGTGGTTCGACGAAGAGACGTCGATCTACTTCGCACTGAACCCGCACAAGCCATTTCCCCGCGCATTTCCGCTCTACTTCTGGGTGCTCGGCCGCGTGTTCGAGACGGCGGGCGTGTCCGTCTACTCCGCGCGGCTGATCTCGGCGCTGGCCGGCATCGCCACGCTGTGGCTGGCCTGGCGGTGCATCCGACGCTTTGCCGGAGACGAGGTCGCGCTGCCCGCACTCGTGCTTCTCGTCCTCAGTCCCGGGCACCTGTTCTGGTCGCAGAGCATCCGGTACTACACGCTGCTGCTGGTGTTCCAGATCGCCAGCGTTCACGCGTTCCTGACAGCGCTGGAACGGCGCTCGCTGCTGTGGTGGTCGCTCACCGTGGGCTGGCTGGTTCTTGCGTTGCTCACGAACACGACGGCGGCACTACTCGTACCGGTGTACGTCATCGCGTTTGCGTGGACGCTGCTCACCCGGAGAATCGCGGGACGTGTCCCCTGGGCGGCGATTCTGACCGGGCTGGCGGTGGTAACACTCGCCAGCGCCGGCCTCGCGACGCTGGTGACGCTGCGCCAGCAGTTCGGAGACCCCTACGAAGGTCGAGTGACGCATCTGCTGCTGCGGTTCGTCGGGTACTCCGGAATTCCAGCGGTGGGCCTGATGCTCGTGGGCCTGATCTTCACGCGACGGGCAGCAACTGACTTCGGATTCTTCGCGTTGCTCTCGATCGTCCCGGTCCTGGAGCTGATGCTGCTGTGGACGACAAGCCTCTGGAGCATCGCCTGGTATCACGGCTTCATTGCGGTCGTCGGCGTCGCGGCGATTGGCGGGTACGGGTGGAAGGCGCTGGCTCAGAGGTTCCCTCGCTGGGCCCTCGTCGGCACCGGCGTCGGCGTCGTCGGAGCGTCGCTGGCGATCGTCGTCTCGTACTTCACCATGGCCCACGGTGACCGGCCGCGGTGGGACGAGGCCGCCGCCGTCCTCAGCCATCACGGTGTCGGCCCGACGGCGACCGGCGTCGACGTGTTCAGCGACGCCCCCGGCGTCATCGCCTACTACCTTGGCGTACCGCCTGGCGAGACGATGGGACATCCTCTCGTGCGGCAGCCGCCATGGACCGGTAAGTCAGGTGACGTATCCGGAGAGAGCTGGTTCGTGGTCGAGCAGCGACTCGTACCCTCGAGCTGGCGCCAACGGCTCGATCGGTCGTGCGAGTCGTCGGGAGTCTTTCCCGGGGCCATGATCGTCCGGGATCGAACGGTGCTCGTTTACCACTGCTCGTCGAAGTCGTCGCAGAGCATGTGAGAGTTACGATAGCGCCGTGAATCCGGCCGTCGCCTCGCTGCTCGCGCTCGCCGCGGTCATCGTCGCCAGCCTCTTCTCGCGCGTCAACGTCGGCGTGCTGGCCATAGCGCTCGCCTGGCCGATCGCGCTCTACGGCGCCGGTTGGAAGGCCGACGCCCTGATGCAGACGTTTCCCTCCTCGCTGTTCGTCACGCTGCTCGGCGTCTCGCTGCTCTTCGGCGTGGCGCAGACCAACGGAACGATGGATGCCGTAACGGCCCGGGCGGTGCGCATGTGCCGTGGACGAGCGGCGCTGCTGCCGCCGCTGTTGTTTCTCGTCGCCTGCGCAGTCGCGACGATCGGGCCGGGCGCGATCTCCGCCACCGCGCTCGTCGCGCCGCCGGCGATGGCGATTGGCGCGGCTGCCGGCGCGCCGGTGTTCCTGATGGCGCTGATGGTCGGCAACGGCGCCAACGCCGGCAACCTGTCGCCGATCAGCGCCGTCGGCATCATCGTGCAGACGCTGATGCGTGGCGTGGGGCTCGGCGGTCACGAGTGGTCGGTGTGGGCGGCCAACTTCACGGCGCACGCGCTGGCAGGGCTCGGCGCGTGGCTGCTGTTCGGAGGGCTCGCGCTGATGCGGCGCGGCCGCGTTGAGCTCGCGACCACCGTCACCTTGCTGACCTCGGCGCAGCGGAGCACCGTCGCCGTGACCTCCGCGTGGATCCTCGGTGTGGTCGTCCTGAAGATGCATCCCGGCCTGTCGGCATTCGCCGCGGCCGGCCTGCTCGTGCTCATCGGCGCCGCGCTCGATGGCGAAGTCGTGAGGAGCGTGCCGTGGTCGGTGGTCGTGATGGTCTGCGGCGTCAGCATGCTGATCGGCGTGCTCGAGAAGACGGGCGGCATGGATCTGTTCACGACGCTGCTGGCGGCGATGACGACGCCCGCAACCGTGAACGGCGCCATCGCGTTCGTGACGGGGCTGATCTCGACCTACAGCTCCACGTCTGGCGTCGTCTATCCGGCGTTTCTTCCCGCCGTGCCCGGCATCGTGCAGAAACTGGGCGGCGGCGATCCGCTGCAGGTGGCGATGAGCATCAACGTCGGCGCCGCCGTCGTTGACGTGTCGCCCCTCTCGACGATCGGCGCGCTCGCCATCGCCGCGATTCCGCCAGGCGAAGACGCGAGAGCGCTCTTCAGGAAGATGCTGGCGTGGGGGTTGTCGATGACCGTGGCGGGTGCGATCTTCTGCCAGTGGCTGATCTGGGTCTTTGCCCGCTAGCCCATGGACCTGTGGATGTCACCTGAAGTTCTCGATCACCACCAGATCGTTGGATTTCGTCCCTTGCTGGATCAGGATGGTCTTGCCATCGGGCGACACCGCCAGCCGGTTGAACGGATAGCCCCACGGGTCGCTGGCGGTGCCCAGGACGCGATCTCGCCCGGCCTTGTCGAGCAGATGAATCGACCGCAGCGGACCGGGACCGCAGGCCGCGTAGTAGAGGCCAGAGGGTCCGGCGGCGAAATTCACGCCTGTGACGCACGGCAGCAGCTGGCGCACGGGCCCTCCGTTGAGCGGCTGGGCCAGAAGCGGCGAGTCCTCGCGGTCGCGCTTGAAGATCAGATCCAGACCGTCCGGCGACTCGAAGGCGAACAGGAAGCTTCCGTCTCGTGTGACGCGCTCAGGGGACCCGCCCGTGGCCGGCACCCGCCACGTGTCATGGCTGGACCCTGGCTCGCCTCCCCAGAAATAGATCCAGCGTCCGTCCCGCGACCATGCCGGTCCGCCGTGGTCGCCGGACCCTTTCACCACGACCCGTGCGTTGCCCCCGTCGGCGTCGATGGTCCAGATCTCCTGGTCGGCCTGGTCGGCGTCCTTCGAATCAAACGCGATGCGGCGGCCGTCTGGCGACCAGGATGGTGATCCCTGATACCGTCCCGGTCCATGCGTCAACTGGTGCGCATTGGATCCGTCGGCCTCGGCGAGCCAGACCTCGAGCCCCTCGCCCGACCGCGACGAGGTGAACACGAGTCGCGTGCCGTCCGGCGAGAACTGGGGCTGAATGTCCCAGAAGGCGTTGACGAGGACCGGACGCGGCACGGGCCCCAGAGTGTGAACTCCGATGCTGTTGGAATAGCGAGTGAATGCCAGTCGATTCCTGGCGGCCGACAGTGACGGCATGCGCGCCCCGAGCCCCGCGACCTCCACGCGTTCAGGCGCCCTGTCGCCCCTGATCCAGGCGCGCCACAGGTAGCACGTCTCCGGCGCTGGATCGACCACATAGATCACCGATGCGCTGTCGGCGGCCCAGGCGAGCCCGCCCTGGGGCTTGAGACGGTTCGCCAGCTGACGAGGCGCCGACACCGGCTGCCACTTGTCGTCAAACTCCGTCACGATAAGAGTGCAGCCATTGGCACCGCATGACAGGTAGGCAAGATGGTGGCCGTCCGGCGCCAACGCCGTGGCGCTGATGAAGGACACGCCCTTGGGCGCTGGCAGGATGCGACGAGGCGTTCCTCCGTCCACCGGAATGAGGTAGATGCCGACGCCTTCGGGCGCCTTGTCCGACCAGCCCCCTCCGATCAGCGACTGTCCGTCGTTGGTCCAGATGGTCGCCCCGCTGGCGGGAAAGTCCATGAGCTTGCGCTGTGTCCCGGTGAGCGGAGAGATGAGGTAGATCGTCGACATCATCTCGGGACCATAGCGAACACAGGCAAGCTGACGGCCGTCGGGCGACCACCCCCCCGCAAAGAAGGCTCCAGGCTCCGTTGTCAGCCGTCTGACGTCGGAGGAGCCGACCTGCTTCAGGTAGATGTCGAAATGATCGAATCCCTCCTTGCTGTTGCTCCACGAGAACGCCACGTAGTCGCCATCCGGCGACAGCCTGGGCCAGAGCTCGGTGCCATTCAGGCTCGTCAGCGGTACGAGCTTCATCGGTGGCAGGTCTGGCTCGGCGTGCGGACGGAGCAATCGAAGGGCGATGGCCCCGGCCGCGACAATGGCGACGGCAAGCACGGCGCCGGCGATCGCGAGTGTGCGACGCCGTCCCGGAACTGGCGTGGGAGCGCCCAGCGTTCCCGAGTCGGACGCTTGCTTGATCTCCTGCAGCTCGTTCCTGACGTCGAGCATCAACTGGTAACGCCGGTCCGGCTCCTTCTTCAGGCACCGGAGGATCAGCCGCTCCAGCTCGCGTGGCAGCGTGGCCGCGATTTGAGTCGGCGGCGTCGGCTCCGCGCGCAGCACATTGGCGAGCGTGTCGGCGACCGAGGGGCCGGCGAATGCTTTGGTGCCCGTCGCCATCTCGTAGAGCATGGCGCCGAAGCTGAAGATGTCGCCGCGCGCGTCCACCTTGCCGCCCGCGGCCTGCTCGGGCGCCATGTATGCGACGGTGCCGAGAATCGCGCCTGGCGCGCTCAGCCCGTCAGCGCCAAACTGCGTGACCGTCGCCGCGTCGCCGGATCGGCTGGAGCTGCTGTCGTCGTCGCCCATCAGCTTGGCGAGGCCGAAGTCCAGGACCTTCACGCTCCCGCCCTCTCCCACCATCACGTTGGCGGGCTTGAGGTCGCGGTGGATGATGCCGCGCGTGTGTGCGGCGGCGACGGCGTCAGTGACTGGAATCGCGATCCGCAGCAGCTCGTTCAGTCCCAGTCCCTGCCGCGGGATGACCGTGTCCAGCGTGGCGCCGCGCACGTACTCCATGACGATGAAGTCGATGGCGCCTTCCGACTCGATATGGTGAATCGTGACGATGTGAGGATGGTTGAGGGCGGAGGCGGACTGCGCCTCCTGCAGAAACCGGCGCCGACGGCCTTCGTCGTGCATCCGGTCCGCCGGCAGGACCTTGATGGCGACCTCGCGGCCGAGGCGCGTATCGCGGGCGAGATACACTTCGCCCATCCCGCCCGCGCCAATCGGTTCGAGCACTTCGTAGACGCCGAGCCTGGATCCGGAAGCGAGCGGCGTAGTGCAGCGGAGGTTACCACGCCGAAGTGGTAACCTGCCGCGCACACGGAGGCTCCCCCATGCCGTACGCGACCGAGGTCGAGTACCGGGCCGCTCTCGCGGCGTATCGTGCGCTCCACAAGGTGTTCTACCGGTTCTACGCGAGCGTTCGCGCTCAACACCCCGGGGCCTGGGCCGATCAATTGCCCGCCGACCCCGATGTCCTCGCCGCGGACGAGCGGGACCACGAGAGCCTGGTCCGGGAACTGGTGCCCTCCGTCGCGCGATCGTACGCAGGTCCACGTCAATACGTGGAGCGTCTGACCGACACACTCCGTGCACTGGGCGACAAGCACGCGGCCTCGCCGCAGACCGCCTTCGATGCGCTGGAGGTACACCACGCCTACATCGACGTCGACAACATCTTCCAGGACCTCCTGCGCGAGCGCGAACATTACCCTGATGTCTTCGACGCCGCGTTCGGTGAGGGGGAGAACCAACCGCCCCGATGAACGTGGGCCTGAGGCGGGAGCTACCCATGCGAGTCACACACCTGCTCGTTTGCGCGTTCCTCGTCATCGCGCCGGTGTCGGCCGACAGCCCGGAAACTCCGTCTGTTGCGAACGACGTTCGCGTGGTCTCGGCGCTGGAACTGGCGCGCACCTGGCTTGAAGCGCAGCGGGCCTACGATCAGATCCCCGGCGTGTCGGCGGCCATCGTCGTCGATCAACAGGTGCTCTGGAGCGGCGGGTTCGGACAAGCTGACCTCGCAAGCGGACGGGCCGCCTCCGCCGACACGATCTACAGCATCTGCTCGATCTCGAAGCTGTTCACCAGCGTGGCCGTGATGCAGCAGCGTGACGCCGGCAGACTGCGACTCGATGATCCAGTCACGCAGCATCTGCCGTGGTTCACCCTGAAGCACGCTGAAGGCGAGGGCGCAGTCACGATCGAGGGCCTTTTGACGCACGCGTCGGGCCTGCCTCGCGAGTCCGACTATCCGTACTGGTCGGCGCCGGACTTCGCTTTCCCCACGCACGAGCAGATCGTCGCGCGGGTCAGCCAGCAGAACGCGCTCTACACGCCCGAAACGCACTTCCAGTACTCGAACCTGGGGCTTACCTTGGCTGGAGAAATAGTGGCGGCGACGTCCGGTCTGCCGTACGGCGACTACGCGCGAACGAGAATCCTCGAGCCGCTCGGCCTGACCACCACGACGCCGGAGATGCCCGAGAACCAGCGTAGCGGACGGCTCGCCACCGGATACAGCGCGCTCGACCGCCAGGCACGGCGTCTGCCGGTGCCCTTCTTCAAGGCGAATGGTATCGCGCCGGCGGCCGGCTACGCTTCCACCGTTGGCGATCTGGGTAAGTTCGCGTCGTGGCAGTTCCGCCTGCTGGCCGGCGGTGGCACCGAGCTGCTGAAGGCGACGACGCTGCGCGAGATGCAGCGCGTGCATTGGGTCGAGTCCGACTTCGAGACGACATGGGGCCTCGGCTTCATGGTGTGGCGAAGCGACTCGAAGGTCTTCGTGGGCCACGGCGGAAGCTGTCCAGGCTACAGAACGGCGCTGCTGGAGATGCCGGAAGAGAAGGTCGCTACCGTGTTCATGGCCAACGCCAACGGCGTCGACTCCGGCAAATGGGCCCAGCGTCTCTACGACATCGTCGGTCCCGCAATCCGCGCGGCGATCAAGGAACCCGGAAAGGGCAAGGCGACCGACGCCGAGCTGCGCAAATACGCCGGCACGTACAGCCAGGCGCCATGGGGCGGCGAGGTCGCCGTGCTGCCCTGGGAAGAAGGCCTCGCGATGCTCGAGCTGCCGACGATGGAGCCCGTGAAGGAGCTGGTGAAACTGAAGAAGACCGGCGAGCACACCTTTCGGCGAATTCGAAAGGACGAATCACTCGGCGAGGAGATCGTGTTCGAGATGGGCTCCGACGGCCGGCCGACGCGCTTCACGCATCACAGCAACTACGCCCCGCGTGTGCGGTGAGGGGTGTCGACGATGAGCAGAACCAGTCGATGATGAGCAGAACTAAAGTTCTGCTCCACTCTGTGCTTTAGTGCTGCGCTTCGAGCTGCCGTTCGTAGTCTTCCGCGTCGAAGTGTCCGCGTGACTCCAGAACCAGTCCGGTGGCATCGAAGCGCCACTCCTCGTAGCCGCTGATACGCACCTTGTTCCCGTTCCCGTCGGGGCCGCTGTTGGTGCCGACGAGCGTCCAGCGGTACACCGCCCGTTCGTCGGTCCCTGAGATGCCATCCATCAGGAGCAGCATGTCGGGGAACGTCGTCACGAAGCCGCGCGCGACGTCGGCGATGGCCTCGCGACCGACAGCCGGCTGGCCATCGTTCACCTTCAGCGACCCGTTCGGCGCGAAGAAGCCGGCGACGCGCGCCGGATCGTGACTGCACCACGCGGCCGTGTAGCGCGTCGCGAAGTCGCGCAACCGCGCCGACGCGGTGGTCATACCCGTCCCTCCTCCTCCTGATCCCGCGCCGAGCGGCACGGCAAGCCCCTTCAACGTGAACTGGTAGTGTCCCGACCCCACGTCGAAGATGACGCGCCCGGCCTCGGTCGCCGCCTGCGTGACGCCTGGGGCTCCAGCCGCCGGCATCGACGTACCGCTTCCGGTTTCGAGGATCTCCGCCGCCGCCGGCAGGTGGATCCGGCCCCGCGCATTCGGCGGCACGATTACGTCCACTTCGACGCCGTCGGCTGTTTTGCGCCACGCGCTGACGATCTGTCCGCGGACGCTCTCGTACGTGGCCTTCACCGCGTCGAGGCCCGGCGGCATCTGCGGGTTGATGTCGATGCGCGCGTAGCCGGGAGCGAGCGGGCGGAGGCCGGCCAGGTCCTCGTAGAACCACTGGACGATGGCGCCGAAGAAGTGGTGGTTGCGTGAGCGCGTATCGGCCGGCCAGCTCTCGCCGAGCGCCGTGAAGCCGAGCGTGTCGGTCCAGTAGCCCCAGCCCGGCTCGTCGGTCTTCGTGGCGACCGTCAAGGCCAGATCCGCGTGGCCCGTGGCAGTCAGCACCGGCAGCACGTAGCTGGCGCCGATCACGCCGACCCACGCGTGGCCGTCGTGCTTCGTCATGATGTCGCTCGCCAGCCGCTCGGCGACGGCGGTGCGTTGCGCCGCCGGGACGAGGTCGAAGGCGAGCGGCAGGATTTGCGCTGTCTGCAGGAAGGGCTCGTCCGGCTTCTCCCTGTAGACGCCGTCCTTGCCGAGAAAGCGCGCGTTGAAGTCGGTCGTGATCTTCCCGAACAGCACGTCGTACTTCGCCGCGGATGCCTGATCGCCAAGCGCGCGCGCGACATCGGCGGCGATGCGCGCCATCCGCGCGTAGAACGCCGACGACACGAGCGCGTTGATCGTCGGTACGTCCTTCGGCGGCAGCCAGTCACCGAGGCCCGACGTCAGCGTATAGGCGTACTTGTCGCCGTCCCTACCCGTCCACTGCGGCACCCACACGTCGAGATACTTCTGCATGAGCGGGAACGTCCGCTCCACGGCGCGGAGATCGCCGTAGCGCCGGTAGCTCTCCCACGGCAGCACGAACCAGAACGCGTCCCACGCCGGCGTTGCGCCGCAGCAGTCCGTCGGCTTGAACGCAGGCTTGCCGACGTAGCCGTAGTTGCGGTTGCTGGGACTGAGCAGCGGCACCTCGCCCTGCGCCGTCTGCGCGTCGGCCATGTCCTGGAACATCTTCCGATAGAGGCGCTCGGTATCGACCAGCAGCGATGCCGCGCCCGAGGTCAGCTGCGCGTCGCCCGTCCAGCCGTTCTTCTCGTAGACCGGCGTGTCGGTGATGATCCCGTGCATGTTGCTCTGGATCGCCCACGACGTGTTGCGGTGAATGCGCGACAGCGTCGGCTGGCTGATCTCGAGCTTCGACGTCGACGCGACGCTCGTGTGCACGACGTCCACCCGGATCACGGACGCCTTGACACCGGCAGGCAGCGGCTGGCGCTTCGGCGCGCTGAGCTGCACGTACTGAAAGCCCTTGTACGTGAAGCGTGGCCGCCAGGTCTCCGTCACGCCGCCGCGCGCCACGTAGTAGTCGGTCTGCAACTGCCCGTACACGAGCGCGTTGCCGTCGGTCGTCGCCGTCCCGTCGCTGGCAAGCTTCTCCGAGTAGAAGATCTCGATCGGCGTACCCGCCGGCGCCTCCACTTCCACCTCGGCCCAGCCGGTCAGGTTCTGGCCGATGTCGTACACGATGATGCCAGGCTCCGGCGTCGAGCGCGTGCCCGGGGCGCGTGCGCCGACGACGCGAATCGGCTCGTGGGTCTCGGCTCGAACCGCGCCGGCAGGTCCCGCTACAACGCGCGCCGACGGCCACGCCGAATCGTTGAAGCCTGGCCGGTCCCATCCCGGCACCCAGTGCCTGGCGTCGTAGGTCTCGCCGAGGTAGTAGCTGTCGTAACGCGTCGGACCATCGGTGCTGACCTTCCACGATCCATCCGACGCGACGATCTCCTCCGAGCCATCGAGATACGTGATGCGGAGATCGAGCCGCAGCCGCGGCGTCGCGCGCCATTCCGCCTCCTCCCAGCCCCAGTCCCACGTGCGTGCCGCGTCGTCGAAGTGGCCCGACCCGAGCTCGGCGGCGACGACGTTCTCACCCTGTCGCACGGCATCCGTCACGTCGTCGGTGGTGTAGAGCACCGTCTTCGCGTAGTTGGTGAACGCAGGCTCCAGCTCGCGATCCGAAATCCTGCGGCCGTTGACGGTGAGCGCCGCGTAAGCGAGGCCGGATGCGTAGAGCCGCGCCCTGGCCACCTGCTTCTCCACGCGGAACGAGCGGCGCAGCATCGGCGCGGGCCGGAGCTCCCGGCACTCGCCCTGGTTGTTCTTCTTCGCAGCGGCCGACCAGCCGCTCGTCAGCCACCCCACTGGACGGCAGAACTCTCCCGCCGCACGAATCTCCGCATCGTCGGCAGCGCCTTCCGCGTCAGTGAGCGGGCCGCGCCGCTCGGGCCCGGCGATCCACTGGCCGTGCCAGTCGCTCGCATTGAGCAGTCCCGTCTCGAACCACGCAGGCTCGGCCCAGTCGCTTGCCAGGTCGCTCCCCGCCCACACGCGCACGCTCCAGAAGTACCGCGTGGCCGACTTGAGCGCGGGGCCGCCGTAGACGACCCACGGATCCGCGGACGTGACGCTTCCCGAGTCCCACACGTCGGCCTTCCCCTCGCGTGCCAGCTCGAGCTTCGAGGCGACGAGCACGCGCGCGCTGGTCTGCATCACGTTCCGGCGATCGCTCGCGAGGATCCAGCGGAGTCTCGGCGTCGCGTCGTCGATGCCGAGCGGTGTCGCGGCGGCGTCGGTTTCGAGGCGCTCGACGCGAAGGCCGGCAACCGGCGCCGGTTGTTGCGCCGGAGGTTTCTGGGCGGTGAGGCCGATGACCGACGACAGCACAAACGGAACGAGGACGAGGGCGCGGCGGGTCAGGGAAGGGGACAGCATGGGCGGGTCGAGGCTAGACGCTTGACGGGCAATCCGCAACAGTGTTACTGTGTTAGTTAAGTAATACAGTTATGGTATTCCGCTCCAATCCCACGTCCGGCGTGCCGGTTTACCTGCAGCTCATCGAGCAGGTGAAGCATGCCATCGACGTCGGCGCCCTGCGTTCGGGTGAGCAGCTGCCGGCGATCCGGCGGGTGGCCGAAGACCTGGTCATCAACCCGAACACGGTGGCCAAGGCGTACAGGGACCTGGAGCACGAGGGCGTGATCGAGCTCAAGCAGGGCGCCGGTGCATTCGTCGCCGAGAACGGGCGGACCGGGCATGTCGAGACCGTCAAGGCGGGCCAGCCCGTGCTGCAGGCCGCCGTCGAGCGCCTGCGGGAGTCGGGCCTGAGCCTGGATGAAATCAGGCGCCTGTTCGACGCCGAGCTCCAGCGGCAGAGCGGCAAATCCCGCGCGAGGAAATGATGAGCGTCCCTGACATCGTCATCGACACCCGTGGCCTGACCAAGCAGTACGGCGGCGTGCGCGCGCTGGACGGTCTCGACCTGAGGGTGCCGGCCGGATCGATCTACGGCTTCCTCGGCCGCAACGGCGCGGGCAAGACCACGACCATGCGGATGCTGATGGGCATGGCGTCGGCCACCTCGGGTGAGGGCCGCGTGCTGGGGCACCCGATCGGCAATGGCGCGGAGGCGATCGCACTGCGCCGCCGCATCGCGCACGTGGGCGACGATCGTTCCGCCTGGCCGTCGATGACCGCCGATCAGGTGATCAGGATCTCGCGGCCATTCTTCCCGAACTGGCGCGGGGCGCTCGAGCGCGAGTATCTCGACCGCTTCGAGATCCCGCGACGCCAGAGCATCGGGCGCTTCTCGAAGGGGATGCGCACGGCGTTCGCGATGGTGCTCGCGCTGGCGCGGGGCGCGGATCTGATGCTGCTCGACGAACCTACCGAGGGGCTGGATCCAGCGCTCAACGAGCGGCTGCTGCAGGCGCTCGTGCGCGCGGTTGCCGAGAACCCGTCGCTCACCATTTTCATGTCGTCGCACCGCCTCACCGAGGTGGAGCAGATCGCCGACCGCGTCGGCATCATCGAGCGCGGCCGCCTCGTGTTCGAGGAATCGCTCGACGAGCTGAAGGCCGGCTACCGGCGTGTGCTCGCGACTTTCGACGGCGCGCCGCCGCCGGACCTGGAGCGCGTGAACGGCGTCCGGCACGCCCGGGTCAGTGGCCGCGTCCTGTCGATGCTCGTCAGCCGCGGCGCCGAGGACATCGTCTCGCTCGCACGCGCGCGGCAGGCGCGCGACGTTGAAGTCGTTCCCGTCACGTTGAAGGACATCTTTCTGGACGTGGCCGCCCAGTCCGGAGAGTGAGGTGCACCATGCTCTGGCTCAAGTGGTGGTTGGACACGCAACGCTGGTTCCTGCTGGGCGTCTTCCTGCTCGTCGCGCAGGTGGTGGCGTTCTACGTGTCGTACCCGATGGACCCGAAGATCACGTTCCCGAACGGCGCACTCGGCGTGTTGCCGCCGGAGATGCCACTGCTCCGAAACGCTGACTTCCGCAGCTACGTCTGGCTCCGCTGGTTCAGCAACACGATGCTGCTCTTCTGGCCGGCCATCGCGATCGCGCTGGCCGGCACGGGGTTCGAGCAGCCTGCCGGGCGGCAGTACCTGTTGTCGCTTCCGGTCTCGCGCACCCGCGCGATGCTCACCCGGCTTGCCCTCGTGATGGCGGAGCTCGCCGTGGCCACCGTGGTGCCGACGCTGCTGCTGTGCGCGATGGCGCCGCTGCGGGGTCAGTACTATCCGCTGAGCGATGCCCTGGCGCACGCGGCGATTCTCTATGTCGCCGGCTCGGGGCTGGTCGGCCTCACGATGTTCCTCCGCACGACGTTGACGGACACGGCGGCGTACGTCGCGCTCGCGGCGCTGGTCCTGCTTGTCGGGCTGTTCACGTTCGTCGCGACGGGGTTCACGCCCTACAGCGTCTTCCGGCTGATGAACGGCGCCGACTATTTCTTCAATCACCACATCCCGTGGACGGGCCTGGCCATGAGCGCGACAATTGGCGCGGCCCTCTCGTGGCTGTCCGTCCGGCTGATCGAAGCCCGCGACTTCTGAAAGGAAAGAATCACCATGCGGCCATCATGCGCTGTCGCCACCGTCGCGATCTCGATGCGTCTTTGTGCGGGCGTGGCGCTCGCGCAGTCCTCAACGAGTGCCTCGGGACACTGGGAAGGCAACATCGACGTGCCCGGGCAGCCGCTTGCCATCTCGGTCGAGCTCTCGACCACCGCCGGCGGAGCGTGGAATGGCGCGATCACGATACCTGCGCAGAACGTGTCGGCGTTCCCGCTCTCGGACATCACGGTGAAGGACGCCGAGGTCGGCTTCGCGATGAAGGGTGTGCCCGGCGATCCGACGTTCAAGGGCAAAGTCGCGGGCGACCCGCGCACGATATCGGGACAGATGACGCAGGGCGGGATGAGCATGCCCTTCACGCTCACGTGGAAGGGCGAACCGAAGATCGAGGCGCCGCCAAAGAGCACGAAGATCACTGGCGATTTCGAGGGGACGTGGGAAGGCACCCTGTCGGTTGGCGCGAACCAGCTCCGGCTGATCGTGAAGCTGGCCAACGAGGGCGAAGCGGCCCGGGGCACGATGGTCAGTGTTGACCAGGGTGGCGGCGAGATCCCGATCACCCAGATCACGCAGTCCGGTGCCAGGCTCACGCTGGTGATCGGACCGATCAGTGGGCGATACGAAGGAGAACTGAAGACCGGGCAGATCGAAGGCACGTGGTCGCAGGGGCCCGCGAGTTTTCCGCTCGTGTTCAAGCGGCCCGGGAAGTAATACGCAGGGCCGAGCTTTAGCTCGGCCATCTCCGCAGTAACCTCAGGTCCGCTCGTGACCCTCCGGATCGGGTACAGGATGCCGCCAATGGCCGAACGCAAGGCCGAGCAACAGCAGGGCTGACGCCACGCAAATTGCTCCGCCGACCACGCCGGCCACCTGTGCAAACGGAACGAACCATGAGAGGTCAGCACCCGGAAGAGGCTGCTCCGACGTCACAAGACCGAGTAGCACGATAGCAAACAGCGCCAGCACGACCGCCATGCCGACAGCGAGTACGCGACTCATCGGTACGCCTCCGAGGTTGGATGGTTCAAGCCTCGTGCCAGTGACGATGCCTCCATCCGCCGAAGGGTTCGAAAGACAGTGCCGTGCCGGACTGACCTCCGCCGGCACCGATACTCTATGGCTGACTCTTCGAATCAACCCCGTCTTCCATCTCGCCGATTGCATCCAGCTCGCGCTTGAGCGCCAACCGATCCAGCTGATCGATCCGCAGGCTGGCGAGCAGCTGCAGGCGTGCGTCGAGCTCGCGAAAGGTACGATTGAAGGCGCGCCGCTGATCGTCGATCGTGCCGGCCACGGCGGCAGGATCGCGGAGACCCCAATGAGCGGTCATCGGATGGCCCGGCCAGATCGGGCATACCTCCGCGGCTGCGCGGTCGCAGACTGTGAAGACAAAGTCGAGCGGCGGCGCGTCCGATTTGGCGAACTCTTCCCAGCTCTTGCTGCGAACCTGGCCGATTGGAATGCCATGTCGATCCAGCGTCTCGATGGCGAGCGGATGCACTTCGCCCCTGGGGTGACTCCCGGCGCTGAACGCGCGGAAGCGGCCTTGCCCGCGAAAGTTCAGCAGCGCCTCCGCCATGATGCTGCGGGCGGAGTTGCCCGTGCAGAGGAAGAGCACGTTACGCACAGCAGTCGGCTCCGCAGCACCGGGTCACCGCCGGCTTCCGCGCGCGGATGAAGGCGCTGGCCACGCGACCCTGCACCCGCGCCGCAAGAGCGTCCGCGTCGAACCCGCTCTCGGCCAGAAACGCGCGGGCATCGTTCACGCTGTAGACACGCCACGGCTCCACGTCGACATCAACGAAGCCCGCCTCGTGCAGCATGGTCTCGTACTCCCGATCGTGCAGCGCCCCCGCGATACAGCCGACCCAGAGCTCCATGCTCCGCCGGACCTCGTCCGGCAGCTCACCGCGAATCACGACGTCGGACACGGCAAATCGTCCGCCAGGCTTCAGCACGCGAAACGCCTCGCGCAGGACCGCGCCCTTGTCAGTCGACAGGTTGATCACGCAGTTGGAGATGATGAGATCCACCGACTCGTCCGGCAACGGAATCGATTCGATGGTGCCTTCGAGGAACTCCACGTTGGTCGCGCCGGCCTTGCGCTGGTTCTCGCGCGCCAGCGCCAGCATCTCCGGTGTCAGGTCGAGGCCGTACGCCTTGCCGGTTGGACCGACGCGGCGCGCCGAGAGCAAGACGTCGATGCCACCGCCAGAGCCCAGGTCCAGCACAATCTGGCCGGGCTCGAGATCCACGAGCGCCGACGGGTTGCCGCAACCGCGCGACGCAGCCACGGCGTCGGCCGGAATGCCCGCGATTTCAGCGGGCTCGTAGAGGTTCGAGGAAATCGGGCCGCCGCAGCCGCACGCGACGGGCCCGCAGCAGCCCTTCGTCCCGACGGACCTGGCGACCTCGCCGTATTTTTCGCGGACGGCGTCTTCGACGGTCGAGCTCATGGTGACCTCCATGTATATGGCTATACGAATATATCCGCCACCATCGTGTCCGCCCGTGCTATATTTGTCAAGGCATATATATATGAGCAAGGCCCTCGCCGAGATGGAAACCGTCTTCCGCGCGCTCGCCGACCAGACTCGCCTCCGAATTCTTGGCCTGCTGCTGACCGGAGAAGTCTGCGTGTGCCACATCCACGACAGCCTCCGAATCTCGCAGCCCAAGGCTTCCCGGCATTTGGCGTATCTCCGCCAGTCGGGCCTGGTGGCCACGCGCCGCGAGGGCCTCTGGGTCCACTATCGACTGGCCACGCTCCCTGATGCGGTGCTGGAAGTAGTCCGGAGCACCGTCGCCCACGCCCTCACCCACCTGGACATCGTGCGGAAGGATGTCGAGCGCTTGCGGAAAAGCACCGGTTGTTGTGCGCCGGACGTCGAAAGAGGCTACGCGTGCTGCACGACACGCGGCAACGCGCCCGGGGCTCGCGAGCCCGGTCGATGACGGCCGACGTGGCGATCGAGCGCGCGACGCCGGAAGACGGCGAAGCGATTCTGGAACTTCTGCGCGCGAATACCCTGCCGGTCGATGGAGCCCTGGATCACCTGCACCACGCCCTCGTCGCACGTTGTCAGGGCCGGGTCATCGGGAGCGCCGCTCTGGAGGTCTACGACGATGGGGCGTTGCTGCGATCGGTGGCGGTGGAGGCCACGCATCGAGGACGCGGCGTCGGCCAACAGCTCACCGCGGCCGCACTGGAACTGGCCGGCACGCTCGACGTACCGGCCGTATTCCTGTTGACGACGAGCGCCGACGGGTTCTTTCCGCGGTTTGCCTTCCAGCGGATCCGCCGAGACGACGTTCCGCCCGGCGTGCGCGCGTCGGTCGAGTTTCGCTCCGCCTGCCCGTCGACCGCGACTGTGATGATGAAAGCGCTGTGACGCTCAGTGCGCTGATTCGAGCATCGTCTTGAGCGCCGACATCAGGCCCGGCCACCCGTAGCTGACGCTGTGGAACATCTTCGAGTCGGGCTCCAGCTCGCTGTGGACGAGCTGCAGCTTCGTCCACGGCCCGTTCGGCCAGCCCTCCGGATCGAGCGTGATCGTCACGCGCGATGTCTTCTCGGGCTGCCCATGCTCGGCCGGAGGTACCCACGTGAGCACCAGGCGCTTGGGCGGATCGAACTCCACCACCTCGCCGACGATGTCCACCGTGCCGTGGGGATCGGTGCGCCTGTGCTCCCAGCGCGAGCCGGGTTTCCAGTCCGACACGTTCTCGTGCATCCAGTAGATGCGCGTCATCGCGGGATCGAGCAGGCCGTTCCAGACTTTCTCTGGCGCCGCCTTGATGTAGATGACGTAGACGAACTGCGGCTTACTCATCCTCGACTCCTTCCATCCGCTTCCTGAAGTCGCTGAACGCGCGCAGCCGGGATCGCTCGAACTTGCCGATCCATCGGTCCGCGATCTCGTGCAGCGGCACGGGGTTCAGGTAGTGCAGCTTCTCGCGCCCGTGCCAGATCGTCGTGACGAGGCTGGCCTGCTCGAGCAGCGCGAGGTGCTGCGTCACGGCCTGGCGCGACATGTCGAAGTGCCCGCAGAGCGCGCCGAGCGTCTGGCCGTTGTCGCCGTGCAGGATGTCGAGCAGGCGCCGGCGGGCCGGGTCGGCCAGCGCCTTGAACACGGCGTCCATGCTGCGCGGCATTGCCGATAATATGCAAGTAATTACTTGCATGTCAACTGCCGTAGTACGGGACCGGAGGACGCTGAAACACAGGGCGGCTGAAGCACAGGACTGAAGTCCTGTGCTACAGGTGTCGAAGTCAGTGCACTGACACCTGTTGAGCAGAACTTTAGTTCTGCTCTACTGCGTTCCGCCCCTGTCTGCTGCGCTTCGTCCCGACGTCAAACATCTGCGCTGAAATCCTCGTCAAAGCACTCCATGCAGACCCATGACCTGCGCCAGGCGCTGCGGATCTTCCGGCGTGAACCGGCCTTCGCGGCGGCCGCGGTCCTGACCCTGACCCTCGGGATCGGCGCCAACACCGCTCTGTTCGCCGTCGTCGAAGCCGCCCTGCTGCGGCCGCTGCCATTCGACCGCGCCGGCGATCTCGTCGTGCTGCGGTACCGGGCACTCGAAACGGGCCTCACGAAGCCTGACATCGCGATGGGCGACTTCATGGATTTGCGGCAGCGCCAGCGGTCGCTCGAGTCGCTGGCCGGCTATGGGGGTTTCCAATCCACCCTCTACGGACACGGCGAACCGCGCCTCATCGAGGGCGCCGCTGTCACTCCTGATGCGCTCGAAGCGCTGCGACTGCGGCCGGCACTCGGGCGGCTCCTGCGGCCGGACGATGCGCGGCCGGGCGCGGCGCCCGTGGCGCTCGTCAGCGAGGAGTTCTGGCGGACGGCGCTCGGATCGGATCCGAAGGCGCTGTCGCGATCGATTCAGCTCGGCGCCGCACGCACCATGGTGGTCGGCGTGCTGCCGCGCGGCTTCCGGTTCCCGACGCTGCTGAAGACCGAGGTGGTCGTGCCGCAGCCGCTGCCCGCGGCGATCCCTTCGCCGCGCAGGTCGGGATGGATCTACGGGATGGGACGGCTCAAGCCCGGAGTGACGCTCCAAACAGCCCAGTCGGAGCTGACCGCTGTCTCGCAGCAGATGGAGCATGAGCATCCCGAGGAGAACCGCGGATCGCGGTACGAGGCCCGGAGCCTGCGTGACGCCCTTGTCGGCGACACGCGCCGCCCGCTGATCCTGCTGCTGGCCGCGGCCGGGTTCGTGCTGCTCATCGCGTGCGCCAACGTCGGCAACCTGCTGCTCGCCCGTGCCCTGGGCCGGCAGCAGGAACTCGCGGTCCGCGTCGCGCTCGGCGCGAGCAGGCGCCGGCTCGTCGTGCACGTGCTGACCGAGGGGCTCGCGCTCGGCCTGGCGGGAGGCGCGGCGGGTGTGGCGGTCGCGTGGTACGCGGCGCCGATCCTCACGGCGTTCGTTCCGAATGCCGCCGTCGTACCTGGACTCGATCGGCCCGGGATCGACGCGGGCGTCCTGCTGTTCGCTGTCGGCGCGGCGATCCTGTCGGCGCTGCTCTTCAGCGCCATCGCGTGCATTGGGCTCCTCCGCACGGACCGGGTGGGCACGCTGGGCCAGCGTAGGGGCACGATGACGCCGGGCGCGCGGCGCGCGGCGTCGAGCCTGGTGGCCGCCGAGATCGCGCTGGCGGTGGTGCTGCTGGCTTGTGCCGGCCTGACGATCCTCAGCTTCAGCAGGCTGCTGGCCGTCGATCCAGGCTTCACGCCGGATGGCGTGCTCACCGTGGAGTTCGCCCTGCCTGATGGCAGGTACGACAAGGACGAGGCGCGCAAGGCGTTCTACGCGCGCGCGTTCGCAGACATCGAGGCGCTGCCCGGGGTGGTCGCAGCGGGCGCCGCGCAGGTCACGCCCCTCACCGGGAACACCTGGGCGGGGCCGCTGAATCGCGTCGATCGGCCGCTGGCCCCCGGTGAGAGCGCCACGCAAGTCGGGTGGCAGATGGCGTCTCACGGCTATTTCCGCGCGCTCCAGATTCCGCTGCGCGCCGGCCGGCTCTTCGAAGCCCGCGATGCGTCGGGGCCGCCCGTCGTCATCATCAGCCAGGCCGCCGCCGATCGCGCGTTCGCAGGCGAGTCCGCCCTCGGCCACTTCGTCGACATGGGCGACCAGAAGGCCGAGATTGTCGGCGTCGTCGGCAGCATCCGGCGGACGTCGCTGGTCGACGAGCCCTGGGCCGACTTGTACTACCCGTTCGAGAGGGTCGGCATCCCGTCGGTGACGATGTTCATCCGGACGACGGGCGATCCGCTGGCCGCGCTGCCGGCGGTCCGCACCGCGGTGCGGCGCATCGAGCCGGACGCGGTTTTCCACGGAGCGCGGACACTGTCGGACGTGGCGGCGGAATCGGCGGCGGCAACCCGCCTGGCCTCGCGACTGCTCGGCGGCTTCGCGGCGATCGCCCTTGTGCTTGCGGCTATCGGGGTCTACGGGGTGATGTCGTACAGCGTGCGGCGCCGCTCGCGCGAACTGGGCACGCGCCTCGCCCTCGGCGCGAGCCCGGCCGACCTCACGCGGCTGGTGCTCCGGCAGGCCAGCCTGATCGCGCTCGTCGGCTTGGCGGTGGGCACCTTTGCCACCCTGATCCTCGCGCGGGCGCTCTCGTCGCTGCTGTTCGGCGTGCCCCCGTGGGACCCCGTGGCGCTGGCGTCGGCCGCCGGGCTGCTCGCGCTGGCAACGCTCGCGGCCAGCTATCTGCCCGCCCGCCGCGCGGCGCGCGTGGATCCTGTCTCGATCCTGGCGTCGGAATAGAAATTACTCGGGCCGTCGGACAAAAACGCCACAGTACCTCCTTCCTGCTCTACAATGCCGGCTGAGCTGCCTGCATTCGGATCGGAGGGAGACATGACGGCGCGGTTCTACCAGACTGGCGTGGCGGTCGCCCTGATCATGACGGCCACGGCGTGCGGAGGCGGCGGAGGAAGCACGCCGGCCCCCACGCCAGTCACCGTGAAATCGGCCGTTGTCACGGCGACGATGACCATCGAGTCCGCAAAGGTTGGCACGGCCAACCATTACACGGCGCACGTGACCGTGCGCGAGTCCGGCGGTCTCGGGGTGACACTTGGTAACGGGACCTTCACGTTCTTCGTCGGCACTGCGGCGTATGCCACCCTTAACGTCACAGGCGGCGAAGCCTGGGTCAACATCACCCTGCCGGCAAGCACCTCGCTGGAATCGAACCCGATGACGGCAATCGACGAGGATCCGACGCAAGTTCCGGACTCGGTTCAGTTCGTCCTGTCGTACGTTGACTTCAATCAGAAGGCCGGCACGGCGACTGCGACCGCGTCGGTGCCGGTGCCGAAGTAGACGTCGCCCGCCCTTTGCCTCCGGTTCGGAAAAAGACGATGGTCCTGACGAAGTCCGAATTGATTGGCCAGCTGCAGCACGAAGTTCAGATCCTCCTTCACCTCGCGAGCAAGGTCGATCGAGGCAAGCTGGATTACCGTCCCACGCCAAAGCAGCGCAGCACGCTGGAGCTCCTGCAGTACCTCTCGTTCATGGGGCCGGAGCTGCTGAAGGACGGAGTCGCGGGCGCATTCGATCCAGCGAGCTGGACAATCGCCGAGAAGGCTGCCGCGGGCCGGGACTTCGATCAGACGCTCGCGGCAGTCGCCGCGCAGAAGCAGGGCTATGCCGACACGATTGGCTCGTTGTCCGACGCTGACCTGCGCGCCGAGATCGAGGTGTTCGGCCAGAAGTCGACGCTCGGATCGTGGCTGGTGAGCACGGTCCTGTGCGGCTACGCCGCGTACCGAACGCAGTTGTTCGTTTACCTCAAGGCCTGCGGCCGCCAGGAGCTGAACACGATGAACCTGTGGGCGGGTAGCGACAGTACGTAGGGCCGACCTTTAGGCCAGCGCGCCGGGACTACGGGTCGTCAGTATCGCAGCACGCGCAACCCGGGGACCCGCTCGAAGTCCTTCGCGTTTCTCGTCACGAGCTGGCCTTCGGGCCAGCTCGGCGCCCGCGCGCAACTCGCAGACGACGTGAACCGAGACCGCGAGCGTCTCGTCATCGCCCAGAGACTCCATCACCTCGAACGCCGGGCCCGGCCGTTCGCGTGTGGTCTCGCGCAGCAAGTCGATCAACAAGGAGCTGTCGAGGTGTGTCATCGCCTTGCCGCCCTCGCACGATCACGCGTGCGCCGGCTGACCTGCCGCGCCATGGCGTCAACGGCGTCCTCGCCCACCCTCACGCTCTTGAGCAGCTCGCGAAAGGCGCCAACAGTGGGCTGGGGCGCGAAGTGTGCCTTGATGACATCCGAAAACGACTGCCCTTCGCGCTTCTGGCGAGACAGCAGCCCGTAGGCCTCCAAGTCAATGGTGATGGTCTTCACGGCCATGCACTTACAAGGCGAGCCCTGCAACCAACCACTTCCGCTTCCCACCTCGCAGTTCCAACTTGGCACCTTTTCTCCCCTTGCTTACCGAGCGGAGCGTGGTTGCTGGCGCGCCATGGGAGTGGACTCGCTCATCGTGCTGCGCGATCAGTAGCGGGCAGCCGGCAACAGGCAGCAGCGAGCATGGCTGCCAGCTGCAAGCCGTCAGCTGCCAGCTACATTTGGTTCCGCTCACGCGAGTACATCCTTGAAGCGTTGATAGAGATACGAGGTCGCCAGCAGCATCACGCCAAGGCCGATGATGCTGACGATGCGATAAGCGCGTTCGAGCTCCGCCATGTCGACGAAGAACACCTTGGCGATCGTGAGCGCGAACACAACCATCGCGAAGTAGCGGACCGGGGCGTATCGCCGCCGAATACCGGCCACGATCGCCGCGGTCGCGTACGCCGCCCAGGTCACCGACAGCATTGCCCCGCGTGCAAGCCGGCTTTCAGCGGACACGCCGGAGGCGTCGTGCAGCTGCCAGAACGCGCTGATTTCGCCGGTCAGGAAAAGCAGCGTCAGCGAGTTGGCGGCCAGGATCAACATGGCTCGCACGAACTCCGCGATGGACGACCGTGGCTCGCGTTCCGCGAGTGCCGACAGCCAGTACAACGCTGCAACGAAAACTGCCGTCGCAACCAGACGAGGGTTGGCCATCACCACGTAGCCGATCGGTGCGCTGAGTAAGTTCAGCTCCACCAGCATGAGCACCGCGACAAGCAGCACGCCGCTGCCGATGAACCGCGTGCAGACTTCGCGGCGGACGCGGGCGAGCCACAACAGCGAAGTGCCAATACAGGTCCACGCGATGACGTCCATCGCCAGCGCCGACATGGTCGCCATCTCCGACGATGAGCCGAGCTGCCAGTGCGCGTTGATCTCCGACGTGAGCATCGACAGCGAAAGCAGGTTGGCGGTGATGAAGAAGACACCAATCTGCGGCTCGAGCATCTTCACGTGCCCGCCGAGCCGCCGGTGGAGGACGGCGAGTCCGTACAGCGTCCCGATCACGAGAAGGCCGACCGCCACGCGCACGTTGAAGCCCGCGTGGTAGCCCGAGGGTGCGACCTCGAACTGGAGGGCCAGCAGCAGAAGCGCGGCTTCCGCGAAGACCAGGCCGCCGACTAGCCGGACGGCCTCTTCGCGTCGTGCCAGGCCCATTGAGACTATGGCAGCGCCAGCCAGCGTGAAGGCAGCGACGAACTCCGCCATCCTCGCGAATCCCGCCGGCGGATGCGTCGCCCAGTAGGCCGCGATTTCCGAGCACGCGACAGCCAGGATCAGCAGCTTTGCTGTGACGAGCGCGATGGGCACTTCGGGCGGATCGCAGAGCTGAAGTTCTGCGCCACTGGTGCCGGCGCCACTGGCGTCGCGGAGCTGCGCCAGCCGACGGTGGTGCATCCACGCCAGGGCATACGTGAGCACGATGATGAACAGCCCGCATGCCGCGCGCTCGTTCAGCAGAACCTGCTGGCCCGCCAGCGGCGGATCGGTGAGAACCACGAGGAGCCGGCCCACCGCGACCATGAAGACGATGGCGCCGGAGGCGCCCAGCCAGCCGCGCTGCTCGCGCTGGCCGAGCCAGATCACCGCGCTGCCTTCCGCCGCCCACGCGGCGGTCAACGCGGCGCCGTGGAATTGAAGCGCCGTCGCCGCCGCCAGCATCGTGAAGGCGAGCGCAGCGAAGTGCAGCGCGCCGCGGCGATCGCGTCGAGCTGACATCAGCGACAGCACGCCATGCCACAGCGCAAAGCCGGCGATCACGGGCGCGGTCAGATCGCTCCGAACGGCATCGACGAGCAAGTACGCGGCCAACGCCGTGAACAGCGCGTTGCCGTGCGTCAGGCCGATATCCGCGTTGCTCCACGGCCCATCGTTTTCGGCGACCGCGACGAACTGCGAGATCAGCGTGAGCGCGTAGACCGCGATCACGGTGACCAGCCCGGGCATCAACCACTCATGGCCGCCATGCTGAACGATCCAGCCACCCAGCGGACCTGCCGCCGCGACCCAAAGCGTCGCGCGGGCACCATTCGATCTGTTCGCATGCGCCAGCACAGCCCCGGCCAGGCTGAGCAGCAGCAAGAACACCAGCAGCGCCGCCGAGTGATCGTTCAGCACGACGAGCGACGCGAAGTAATAGCCGGCCGGCGCGCTCCACAGGATGGTGCGCACCGTGTCGACCAGCTCACCTTTCGAGTGTCGTGTCGCGCGCAGGACGTAGAGAAACATCGCGCAGAAGACCGTCAGCACGATCTCTGTCGATAGATACCGTGCCGGCGCCAGGAGCTCGTCGGCCCACGCGGCAAGCGTCAGGCAGACGCCGACGTAGCTGAGAAGGTTGAGGAACGGCCAATCCCGTCGGCCCGCCAGGTACAGCGTCCCAGCGACGACGATCGCGTCATATGAGAAGAGCGCGGCCAGTGCGCGGGCGTCGACGGGCAGAAGAAACGGCGTCGCGAACCCGCCGCCGATGGCCATCAGGGCCAGGCCCTGCGATTGCTGACGGTCAGCCAGCAACGCGCCGACGACCGTCACGCCGCACATCAGCGCGAACGCCAAGGGCTGCGAGACCAGCTGGTAGTAGTTGTACGCGCCGTACGTCGACACGTACAGCATCGCGATGCCGCCTCCGGAAATCATCTGCCCGTAGAGCGAGTAGCCGGCGCGCACGAACCGCGTGCCGGCGTATGCCAGCACGAGCCCCGACACGCCGCCCAGCATCACTCGCGTCGCCGGCGTGATCCACTCGCTGTCGAATGCGAGCTTGATGAAGTACGCCGCCCCGACGACGATGGCGATGACGCCGACGTAGAGCAGCCACCGCGAGCCGATGCGGACTTCGAGCGTCTCCTTTGGCGCGACCATTGTTCTCTCCTGAAGGCAGACGGGTACTGGAACCGGCGACCCGGAACGAACTACGCGGCGGATTTTTCAGATTTCTCGAGCGCGAGCTGCTTCACTTTCCGGAGGTCGACCTTCCCCGTGCCCAGGGTGGGGATGGCGTCGATGACATGCAGATCGTCACGCTTCGGCAGCCACAGTCGTGGCAGCTCCGTCTGTGCCAGTTTCTCCCAGAGGTCCTCGGGCGAGACGCTCGACTCGGCATAGAGAGCCACAAGGCGCTCACCTCTCGATTCGTCCGGCACGGCGGTGACCACCGCGGCCGCGTCGTCGCCGAGCACCTCGACGATGGCCTCCTCCAGGCGCATGTGCGGCACCATCTCGCCGCCGATCTTGCTGAACCGCGAGAGCCGATCCGTGATGGTGATGAAGCCGCTCTCGTCGATGATGGCGATGTCGCCCGTGACGTACCAGCCGTCGCGCATCACCTCTCGCGTCCGCTCGTCGTCGCGCAGGTAGCCGCGCATGCAGTTCGGGCCGTTGACCAGCAGCAGGCCTTCGCGGTCGAAGATCGGCCCTTCGCCGGTCTCCGGGTCCACCACCTTCGCGACGACCCCCGGCAGCGGGTGCCCGACCGAGCCTGCCTTGAAGCCCACCTGGTGCTCGCCCTGGTCGTTCACGTCGGGCGCGTTGATCGCCACAACCGGAGACATCTCGGTGCAGCCATAGCCTTCGAGCAGCCGGGTGCCGAACTTCTCGACGAACGCCTGCGCCACCGGCTCGCGCAGCCGCTCGGCGCCGACGACGGCGTACCGCAGTTTCGCGAACTGGCGCGGCTCGCATTTGCGGATGTACGCCGAGCAGAACGTCGGAGTGGCCATCAGGATCGTCCCGCCGTGGGTCTCGGCCAGCTCGCCGATGGTCTTCGCGTCCATCGGGTTGGGGTGATAGGCGACCCCGAAGCCGGCGGCCAGCGGGAACCACATGGTCGCCGTGAAGCCGAACGAGTGAAAAAACGGGAGCGCCCCGATCAGCACGTCCTTCGAGGTGATGTCGAACACCTGCCCGATCGAATCGATGTTCGACAGGATGTTGCGGTGCGAGAGCATCACGCCTTTCGGAATGCCCGTGCTGCCGCTCGAGAAGATCACCGACGCCAGGTCGTCTGCGGCCGCCGCGTGCGGCACGAGCCAGCGCGAGATGGCCGACGCCGGCAGCACGAAGGCCGTCACGAGCGTGACGATCTTCGAGACGGCGCCGAACTCCTTCATCACGTCTTCGAGGAACACCATGCCGTCCGTCGGCTCGATGGACGCCTTCTTCAGGAAGATCCGCGACGTGATGATGGTGCGGATCTCCGCGCGCTCCACCGCGGCCGCCATGGCCTCGCGGCCGATGGTGAAGTTGAGGTTGACCGCGACCTTGCCCGCCAGCGTCGTGCCGAGGTTGGCCAGCGCTCCGCCGATGGATGCCGGAAGCAGCAGGCCGATATGCTGCTCCGTCGGCGCCTTGCGGCGCAGCCAGCGCGAGAGCAGCAGGCCCGCGACGAGCACGTTGCCGAACCGCAGCCTGCGGCCCGACGAGTCCGCCATCGAGAACGACCACCAGCGCCTCTTGGCGGTCCGGATGAACCGCGCGGCCAGCGTGTCCGTTGCCGGACGCCGCACGGTCGCCACGTGGCAGCCGAGCTCCATCATCGCCAGGCGCGTGCGTGCGGCGGTCGCCGGCGCGGCGACAGGCGTGCCGAACGCGACGATGACCGGGTACGGCACGCGCACCGGCAGCTTCCAGAAGAACTTGCCGCCCTTGTAGCTGAAAATGCTGCCCCACACGCGATCCAGGTAGACCGGGATCACGGGCACGTCGAGGCCTTCAGCCATCCGCTCGAACCCGCGCTTGAACGGAAGCAGGTTGCCGGTACGCGAGATGGACCCTTCGACGAAGATGCAGACCACGTGACCGTCGACGAGCTCCTGGCGCGCGCGTTCGATCGACGCCAGCATCTCGCGACGGTTGCCGGCCGAGATCGGAATCGCGTGCATCATCCGCAGGAGCCGGTTGAACGCCCCGTGCTCGTAGTACGGGCGGTAGACCAGGAACCGGATGAACCGCTGCACGCACGACCCGATCAGGAAGCCGTCCACATGCGACATGTGGTTGCACACCAGCAGCGCCGGCCCCTTGAACGGCACGTTGTCGGCGCCGACGATCCGGATGCGGTAGATCGTGTGCGTCAGCAGCCACAGGCAGAAGCGGACGAAGAACTCGGGCACGAGCGCCAGCACGGCCACGCTCGACACGAGCGTGAGGATCGCGAAGACGACAATCGTGTGCTCTGGCGCCATGCCGAGCTTGCTCTGGCACAGCCACAGCGCGCCGGATGCCATCGCGACAGCGATCATGTTGACGAAGTTGTTGGTGGCCATCAGCCGGCCCTTCGTCTCGGGTGACCCGCGCTGCTGGAGCAGCGCGTTGAGCGGCACGGCGAACAGTCCGCCAAAGAAGCCGACGAAGGTGAGCATCGCGGCCGCTGCGATGGCCGAGTGCGTGCACAGCGAGAGGCCGAGCGCGGAGAGGCCCATGCCGAAGGCGCCGATCGGCGCGAGGCCGAGTTCCACCTTGTCGCCCGACAGGCGGCCCGCTGCCAGGCTGCCGATCCCGATGCCGATCGCAGCAGACGCCGTGAGCGGGCCGATCCACGTGTCCGACAGCCTCAGGACCTCGCTGCCGAAGAGCACCATCAACGACTGCAGCAGCCCACCAAGGAACCAGAAGTAGGACAGTCCGAGTACCGTCAGCAGGAGCACGCGATCGCGCAACAGATCCTTGACGCCGAGCGCGATGTCGCTCCATGGGTTGACGCGGATGCGCGTCGCGGGCGCGGCCGCCGGCACGCGCGGAATGCCGAAGCTCGAGGCGAAGCCGACGAGCGCAATCGCCACGACGGTAACGCCGACCAGCCACAGGCGGTCGTGCCATGCCTCGAAGACGACCGTCGCCACGGCGCCGCCGGCCACGATCGCGACGAACGTGCTCATCTCCAGCACGCCGTTGGCGCGGGACAGATCGCGCTCGGGCAGCATCTCGGGCAGGATTCCGTACTTGGCCGGGCTGAAGAACGTCGCCTGTACCGCGATCAGGAACAGCACGGCGTAGAGCAGCTCCAGGCGTCCCGACGCGAAGGCGAACAGGCTGAGACCGGTCGCGACGATCTCGAGCGACTTGGTCACCACGAGCACCGTGCGCTTGCTGAACGCGTCGGCAAGCTGGCCGGCGTAGCCCGAAAACAGCAGGAACGGCGCGACGAAGACGATACCGACCAGCGAGACGTTGCGTCCCGACGCCGCCTCGTTGACGGCCGTGTGCACGGCCACCATCGTCACGACGAACTTGAAGAAATTGTCGTTGAACGCGCCCAGGAACTGCGTCCACAAGAACGGCTGAAGGCCGCGATGCTTCAGCGTTTCGCGGTACGAATGCGCCGACATTGCTGCTCCTCCTGTGACCTGCTCACACGATACGAGCCCGCCGACGCCCGGGTCCTGTTGGAAGCGTGAGAAAGGCTGAGGAGTTGTGAGCCTTCAGCTCGCGCGCGCCGCCAGCAGCTCGGAAACAGCAGTAAACGATTGGTCCTGAACGAGATCTCGGAAGAGCGGCTCCACAGGGATAGCCCAGCCCGCAAATCCTGGCGGTGCGCCCTTCAGCATGCCCGCAAGAGTCTTGCTGGCGTCGGACAACCGGCCCGCGACCACGTGACGCGCCGCGCGGACGACTGCCGCTTCGACCCGGCGCGAGCGATCCAGGACCGGCGACACCGCGTCGGCGTGAGCCAGAGCCGCTTCGGCCAGTGACGGCGCCGATCGACGCTGATGCAGCAACGCCATCGCGAGGTGGCTTTGCGCGTGGTCCGGATAGAGCGCCAGCGCGAGCCCCAGCTCGTGCTCGGCCTCGTCGAGCCGTCCGGCTCTGATGAGGGCGATCCCGCGTCCGTGTCGCGCGAGCATCGCGTACTCGCGGCCGTATAGCCGTCCGACGTCGGCCAGCGCCAACTCGTCGTCGAACCGCTCGAGCGCGCCGGCGATATCGTCGGCGGCCAGGCGGATCAGCGCGCGGAGCCAATGGAGGCCGAGCGCGGGATATCGCTCGCGCCGGCCACGCTGCCGATCCTGGACGACGGAGCCTTCGCTGAGAATCGCCTCGGCGCTGTCGAGGTGTCCGCGCGCCACGTGCAGCATGGCCATCTGGAAGTGCGCGAATGCGAAGCCCGGGTAGTGGCCGAGCGTGGTCTCAGCCGCGCGAAGGCGCGCGTCGCCCCAGGAGGCGTGCCCAAGACGGAAGTAGTGGCGCCAGTTCGTCGGTTCCAGCGCCACCGCGTGCCGCGCCTCGGACACCGCTTCCACGGTCTCCCAGTCGCTCACCAGAATCAGCCCGAGCGCGGCATGCGCCTCCGCCAGGCCGTGGTCGAGTGCCACGGCGTGCCGCGCGTGCTCGAGGGCAGCACGCAGGAGATCAGCTGCTGGTTCGTTCTCCGATCGTGTGGTCTCGTACAGCGCGAACTTCGCGCTCGCGAGGCCCGTATGCGCGAGCGCGTAGCGATGGTCGAGCGTCACGGCGTGCTCGAAGTCGATGACGGCCTGCTGCAGCTCGTCCACCGACAGCGACTCGAGGTGCAGCCAGCCTTCCGTGAACGCGCGGAACGCGTCGAGGCTCTCGGTCTCGCGCGCGCCGATTCGCGATCCGTCGGTCTGCTGGATCTTGAGCCCCATCTCCGAGGCCAGCTGGACGACGATGCGGTCCTGAAGCTCGAAGATGGTGTCTATGGGGCCGTCCACTTTTGCGTCGGCGAGCGCCTCTCCCGAAACCACGTTGACCAGCCGCGCGGTGATGCGGATGCGCTGGCCCTGGCGCTGGAAGCTCCCGACGACGACCAGGCCGGCGTGGACGTCGCGAGCGACGGCGTCGAGCGAGCTGCCGAGCCGGCTGACGGCGTCGCGCACGCGGCGGCAGTCGATCACGCGGAAGTCGCCGAGCGATCGAAGATCGGCCGTGACGGTCTCGGCTACTCCGGCGCTGAGCCAGGACGTGCCTTCATCGCCGGTCACATTCGTAAAGTCAAAGACGGCGATGGTCTTTGAGTCGCCGCCGGGTGCGACAGGTGCGACAGGTGCGTTGGGGACGTTGGGGACGTTGGGGGCGTTGGCAGCGTTGGGGGCGTTGGGGGCGTTGGGGGCGTTGGGTGTGACGGCTGCGATGAAACGATACCCGCGCCGCGCCACGGTCTTGATGTAGCGTGGCGAGGAGGGGTCGTCGCCGAGCGCCTGGCGAAGCTCGGAGATGGCCTGCGTCAGCGCGTTGTCGGTGACGTTCGCGTCGGGCCAGATCGCGTCGAGTAGCGCCTCTTTCGTCACGAGCTCGCCGGCGTGATCCAGCAGGTGCAGCAGCAGGTCGAGCAGCTTCGGGGTGAGTGGCACCACCGTGTCGCCGCGAACCACGCGATAGGAGGCCCGCTCGACCGCAAATGGTCCAAATCGATAAGACGCTGGCGCGAGGTCGTGGGCCAAGGTGTCTGTGGATGAGGCGGCGATGGTACCGCACAGGGCTGAGAGCGGCAAACTCGGGCAAAATGCCCGGCAGTCGTCTCGAATCCTCGTCGCGGCCCTGATCGACTACAATAAGCAAGTCTGTGGGCGGCGCCTCGGATTTCCCAGCGAATAGCCTGACGTAACAGCCTGCGCACAAAGCGCACGGCTAGACGGCTGAAGTTCCTACCGCTCGGTCCCCTTCACATACACGCCATTCCGGCGTCTTCGTCCGTTTTGTCGGCCTGCTGCGCGGTCAGGGAAACGCTCAGGCAATTCAGGAGCATTCTCATGCCGTTTTCAGCCCTTGGGCTGTCGCCCTCACTCTGTACTCCGCTTGCCAGGAAGGGCTACGACCGCCCTACTCCCGTCCAGGCGGAGTCGATTCCCATCGTCCTCAGCGGACGCGACCTGCTGGCGCGCGCGCAGACGGGCACGGGCAAGACCGCCGCATTCGCGCTGCCGATGGTGGACCGTCTACTGCTGCGCGCCACCCGAACGGTTCATTCGCGCAAGCCGCGCGGCCTGGTCCTTGTCCCCACGCGCGAGCTGGCGCTTCAGGTCCACAAGGCGCTCGAGACGTACGGCGCGGCCGCGAAACTGCGCGCGACCGCCATCTACGGTGGCGTCCCGATGCGCCCGCAAACGCAGGCGCTCCAGCGCGGCACCGACATCGTTGTCGCTACGCCGGGCCGGCTCCTGGATCACATGGAGCAGCGCACCGTCGATCTGAGCACAGTGGAAATCCTCACACTCGACGAGGCAGACCGCATGCTTGACATGGGGTTCATGCCGGCGCTGCGGCGAGTCCTGGCGGCGCTGCCGCGCGCGCGACAGACGCTGCTGTTCTCGGCGACGATCACGGACGAAGTCGCGAGCCTCTCGAAGGACTTCACGCGCGAGCCGATGCGCGTGGACGTCTCGGAGAACCAGGTCGTTGCGCCGACCGTCACGCATCGCGTCTACCCGGTGTCGGACGGCCGGAAGCGCGACCTGCTGACGCACGTCCTCACCGAGGCGCCGGTTGGCCAGGCGCTTGTTTTCTGCAAGACCAAGCGCGGATCCAACCGCGTCGGGGACTACCTGGAGCAGGTGGGCGTGAAAGCCGCCGTCATCCACGGCAACAAGAGCCAGGGAGCTCGCAACCGCGCGCTCGGCGATTTCAAGGCCGGCCGTGTGACGGTGCTCGTGGCCACGGACATCGCGGCTCGGGGGCTCGACATCGCGCAGTTGCCGCTGGTAGTGAACTACGACCTGCCGCTCGTCGCCGCCGACTACATCCATCGGGTGGGACGTACCGGGCGCGCGGGCCTCGCCGGCCGCGCCGTCTCGCTGGTGTCGGCCGAGGATCGCAACCTGCTGCGGGACATCCAGCAGCTGCTGCCGGCGCCGCTCGAGCAGGTGGCCGTCGCCGGCTTCGAGGTAACGTCGCCGTCTGGAAGTGACCGTCACGAGCCGCACCGCCGCCCTTCGCACAAGACGCATCGGCGGTTCAACAGCGCGCGGGGCGCTCATCCGCGCGCGTCCCGACAGGGCGGTGCGAGCCGGCGGCGGACAGGCTACTAGTCCAGAACGAGCCTATTCAACGATCGAGAAGATCTCGCGGTAGCCCGAGTCCACGAGTGACGCCATTTTCTGGGATTGCGCCTGCCACTCCTTGTCGCTGAAGAGTCGCGGCCCGTTGCTCTCGAACGTTGCGAGATTGGCCACGGTGATTTCCAGGACCAGTGTGTAGAACGGACCTGTGACATCAGTGAGGACGCGGCTGGAGTATTCGACACCAGACATCACTCGCTTTTCAATGGCCCTGGTTTCCTTCATGAGAGCGACCGCCTCACGGGCCTTTCCAAACTTCAATCGGAATACGTTGCGGATGACGATCATGACGGCTCCTCCTTCTTGCGCAAGGTGTCCAGGGAACCGCCATTATCCCGACGTGGGAGCGCACGCAGCAAGCTGGAGTGCAGCACTTCCGGTCGAGCTAACGAGCAAGTCCGGCTGCCATCCCGTTTCGTCCTGAGCTGATCGGAGAACGAACGGCTCAGAGCTCCGAGCGCCTGCGACTTGCCGGCGTGCGCAGGGCGTCGAGATACTGCGTCAGCCCCTCCACGCACGCGCGAAGCGGCTGGCGATCCTTCCGGTTCTTGGCCAGCCCATACGCCCCTTCGATGCTCGCGACGACGAAGGTCGCCGCCTCGTTGACGTCCACGTCCTTCCGAACCAGGCCCTGCTCCTGGCCGCGTTCAAGCGCACCCGCCACGCCCGACTCCCAGCGCCTGTAGAGTGCCGCGATGCGCCGGTGAAACTCGGCGTCCACCGTTGACATCTCTTGCGCGAGGTTGTTGAGCGGGCAGCCGAACTCGAAGTCGCTCTTCGCTGCTTCACGTACGGATGCGACGATAGCGTCGATGGGGTCCTCGTCGCCCGCGATGGGCTTCAGCCACCGCTTGTCGGTGAAATCGCCGATCACCTCGTCGAGCACGGCGTACCCCAGCTCGAGCTTGCTCGGGAAGTGGTGGTAGAGCGCGCCCTTGGTGACGCCTGCGCGTTCGACAATCGTGTCGAGCCCCGCGGGCTGGAAGCCGCGGCGATAGATTTCCTCGAACCCGACTTCGACGAGCCGGGCACGCGTCCGGTCCGGCTGGCGCCGTTTGCTCGACCTTGACATACCGACCAGTATGAATGTAAAGATCCACGGTGTCAATTGCGGCGCACAATCGCGCCGCAAAAAGATTTTCCGGACGATGTCGATCCTCGCGGCGCTCGTTCGTCGTCCGGATAGGAGCAGGACCAGGGGCAGGAGCTGAGCAGAACTGAAGTTCTGCTCCACAGGTTCAGTGAACAGCACGAGTGTCAGTGAATCATCAGCGACACCAGTGACAGGACTTTAGTGCTGTCCTTCAGGGAGACGAACAATGCGGTTCATGATCATCGTCAAGGGCAACAAGGACACCGAAGCGGGCAAGATGCCGCCCGAGTCGCTCTTCGCCGAGATGGCGAGCTATCACGAGGAGCTGGTGAAGGCCGGCGTCCTGCTCGACGCCTCGGGCCTGCAGCCGACATCCAGGGGCTTCCGCATCAAGTACTCGAGCGGCAAGCGCTCGGTCATCGACGGGCCGTTCACCGAGTCGAAGGAACTGATCGCCGGCTACACGCTCATCCAGGTGAAGACGCGCGAAGAGGCCATCGAGTGGGCCAAGCGCTTCCCTGCCCCGCACGGGCCGAACACGGACGCCGAGATCGAGGTCAGGCAGCTGTTCGAGCTGGACGACTTCACGCCGAGCGAGGCGATCGACCGGTTCAAGGGGCTGGGTGTGGGAACGCAGAAGTAGCTTGAAGGACGAGGGACGAGGGACGAAGGACGAAGGGCGAAGGACGAAAGACGAAAGACGAAGGAACTGAACATGGAGACCGTTCGTTCAAAAGACGGCACCGTGATCGCGTATGACAAGGTAGGTCAGGGGCCGCCGCTGATTCTCGTGGACGGCGCCCTCTGTTACCGCGCGTCGGGGCCGATGCGCTCGCTGGCGGCGCAGCTGGCGCCGCACTTCACGGTCTACTTCTACGACCGTCGCGGGCGCGGGGACAGCGGCGACACGAAGCCGTGGGCCGTCGAGCGAGAGATCGAGGACATAGAGACGCTCATCGCGGCGGCCGGCGGATCGGCGTGCGTCTTCGGGCTGTCGTCGGGCGCCGCGCTCTCGCTCGAAGCCGCGAGCCGCGGCCTTTCGATCCGCAAGCTCGCGCTGTACGAGGCGCCCTTCGTCGTGGACGGCACCTATCCGCCGATGACGGACAAGTACCTGCCGGATCTGAAGGCCCTGCTCGCCGCCGATCGTCGCGGCGACGCGGTGAAGCACTTCATGCGGCGCGTCGGCGTGCCGGGCGTGTTCATCGCGCTGATGCGCTTCATGCCCGTGTGGAAGAGGCTGACCGCTGTCGCGCCGACGCTTGTATATGACATCTCGATCGTGGAGCCGAACCAGAAAGGCCGGGCGCTCACCACGGGCCAGTGGACCATCAAGGTCCCGACGCTCGTCGTCGACGGAGGCAAGAGCCCGGCATGGATGCGCAACGGCATGCGGGCGCTCGCCAATGTGCTGCCGACCTCGTCGTACACGACCCTCGACGGCCAGACGCACATGGTGAAATCCCAGGTGCTCGGGCCGGTGCTGACGGAATTCTTCAACAGCTGACGGATGGCCGCGCTGAAGCTCGGCCAGATTATGATGAGCGACCTGTCATGACGATATTGACCGACCTCCGCTTCGCGCTCCGCTCGCTCGCACGGGTCAAAGGCCTCGCCGTGACCGTAATCGTCACGCTGGCCCTGGGCATCGGCGCCAACGCCGCGATTTTCAGCGTCGTCCGCGGCGTGCTGCTGCGGCCGCTCGTGAACCGCGACGAAGCGCGGCTCATCTACATCCGGCAGAGCGCCCCCGGCATCGGCACTGACAACGCAGCGTTCTCGGTGCCCGAGATCCAGGACCTGAAGGAAAGGGTGAAGTCGATCACCGCGTTCGGCGACTTCTCGACAATCGGCTTCACGATGGTGGGTCTCGGCGAGCCGCGCGTCGTCCGCGCGGGCGTCGTCGGCGGCTCGTACTTCGACGTGATGGGCCTCAAGCCGGTCCTCGGCCGCCTGATCGGCCCCAAGGATGACGGACCGAACGCCGCGGGCGTCGCAGTGCTGACGTACCGCTTCTGGACGACCGATCTTGGCAGCGACCCGACGGTGCTCGGAAAGACGCTCAGGCTCGGCGAGCGCTCGGCGACCGTGATCGGCGTGCTCGAGCCGTCGGTACCCTATCCGGCGGAGACCGAAATCATCGCCAACGTCGTCACGAGCCCGCATCATCTCTCCGCGACGATGGTGACGGGGCGCGTGCACCGGATGACGGAGCTGTTCGGCCGGCTCGCTGATGGCGTCACGCTCGAAACGGCCAAGGGCGAGCTGCGCGGTATCCACGCGGCCATTGTGAAGGCGCACCCGGAGGCCTACTCGCCGAAGGCCGACTTCCGTATCGACGCGGTGCAGCTGCGCGATCAGATCACCTCGCCCGCGCGCACCGTGCTGTTGATCCTGATGGCGGCCTCGGGGTTGATCTTCGTCATCGCGTGCTCGAACGTCGCCAACCTGATCCTTGCCCGCTCCGTGCGGCGCGAAGGCGAGCTGGCGATTCGCGCGGCGCTCGGCGCCGGCACCAGCGCGCTGCGGCGGACGCTGCTCGCCGAAAGCCTGGTGCTCTGCGGCGCCGGCGCGATTCTTGGTGTTCTCATCGCGCGGCCGATGGTCGCGATCCTCGCGCGCTACGCGGCGCGATTTTCAGTGCGGGCGCTGGATCTGACGGTCGACTTCAGCATGCTCTGGGTGGGCGTCGCCCTGGCCACCGCAGCCGCCGTGTTGCTGGCCTTCGTGCCACGGCTGCCGTCCGCCGACGCCACCACCGGCATTGGCCTCTCGAGCGGCGGCACGGTGCGGATCACGACGGGCACCAATCGCCGGCTGCGCCTGTTCGCCGTCACGCAGATCGCCGCATCCTTCGTCCTGCTCGCCGGCTCGGGCATGCTGCTCGCGACGCTCTTCGCGCTGCAGCAGACCAGGACCGGCTTCGACATGGAACGCGTGCTGGCGATCGACGTGCCCATCGTCAGCTACGAGCGCAAGCCGCAGGAGATCGTCGGCTTCTACAAAGAAGTGCTGCGCCGCGTCGAGGCGCTGCCTGGCGTGGAGCGCGCGGCGGTTGGCACCGTCGTGCCGTGGCGCGACAAGGGCGTCTTCGGCCCGGGATTCCAGTTCTCGGTGCAGGGCTACACACGCGCCAACGGGGAAGAAGATCCGCGCGGCAGGTTCAGAACGATCTCGCCAGGCTTCTTTCACGCGCTGGGTCTCCCGATCGTCGCCGGGCGCGACTTCACCGAAGCCGACCGCTACGACTCCGAGAAGGTCGTGATCGTCAGCCAGAGCCTCGCGCGGCGGATGTTCCCGACGCAGGACGCGCTCAACCACTACTTCATGTGGACGGACCCGGTGATGCAGTTCATCGACGTCAGCACCGGCCCGCGCCGCATCGTCGGCATCGCGGCGGACATCGACGACGAGGATGTCGTCCCCGGGCCGGCGATGAGCATCTACCAGCCGTTCGATCAGGAGATCGGCGGCGGCCGGCTGTTCGTGCACACGAAGACGAACCCGTACGCGCTGGTGTCGCCGATCACGCAGATCATCCGCTCGCTGTCGGCCGAGCAGCCTGTCGAGAAGGCTGCGACGCTCCAGGACATCCGCGCGGAGGTGCTGGCTCCAGATCGGCTGAACGCGCTGGTATTCGGCGTGTTCGCCGGCGTCGCCCTCCTCATTGCCGTCGTGGGCGTGGCGGGCGTGCTCGCGTTCTCGGTGAGCGCGCGGACTCGCGAGTTCGGCGTGCGACTGGCGATTGGCTCCGCGCCAAAGCACCTGCTGCTGCGCGTGCTCACGGAAGGCGCGGTGATCGCCGCTGGTGGGATCGTCGCCGGGGTGATCGGCGGCTTCGCGCTCGCGCGGCTGGTGGGCAGCTACATCACCGACGTGCAATTGCCAGGGATGCTGCCGCTCATCGGCGCGGGCGTGCTGCTGATCGGCGCCGCGGTGCTGGCCTCGCTGATGCCCGCCGCGCGCGCGTCGCGCGTGGACGTCATCCAGGCGCTTCGGTCTGAATGAACGGCTCGGCTTGCCAGCGCCTCACGGTCGATGGAGGATTGAGTACGTAGGGCCGAACTTGAGTTCGGCCAAAGGAGCCGCCGATGAGCAGTGTGCGAGTGCTGGTGGGGACGCGCAAGGGCGCGTTCGTCCTGACGTCGGACGGCAGGCGCCAGACCTGGGACGTCAGCGGCCCGCACTTCGCGGGCTGGGAGATCTACCACCTCAAGGGGTCTGCGGCCGATCCCGGTCGCATCTACGCCTCGCAGTCGAGCGGCTGGTTCGGTCAGCTCATCCAGCGATCGAACGACGGCGGCAAAACCTGGGGGCCGGCAGGCAACAAGTTCGCCTACGACGGCGCTCCCGGTACGCATCAGTGGTACGACGGCACGCCGCATCCGTGGGAGTTCAAGCGGGTATGGCACCTCGAGCCGTCGTTGGCCGATCCCGACGAGATCTACGCGGGCGTGGAAGACGCCGCCCTCTTCCATTCCACCGACGCGGGGCAGAACTGGCAGGAGCTGCCCGGGCTGCGCGGGCACGGTTCCGGGTCGTCATGGGCGCCCGGCGCCGGGGGCCTCTGCCTGCACACGATCCTGCAGGACCCGTCGAACGCGAAGCGGATGTTCATCGCGATCTCCGCAGCCGGCGCCTTCAGGACCGACGACGGGGCGAAGAGCTGGAAGCCGATCAACAAAGGCCTGCGGTCCGCGCAGATTCCGGATCAGGACGCCGAGGTGGGCCACTGCGTCCACCGCATCGCGATGCACCCCTCGAAGCCGTCCGTGCTCTTCATGCAGAAGCACTGGGACGTCATGCGGAGCGACAACGCCGGCGATCAGTGGCACGAGGTGAGCGGCAACCTGCCGACCGACTTCGGATTCGCGATCGACGTGCACGCGCACGAGCCGGAGACGATCTACGTCGTGCCGATCAAGAGCGACTCGGAGCACTTCCCGATGGACGGCAAGCTGCGCGTGTACCGCAGCCGCAGCGGCGGGAACGAGTGGGAGGCGCTGACCAACGGCCTGCCGCAGAAGGACTGCTACGTCAACGTGCTGCGCAACGCGATGTCGGTAGATGCGCTCGACAAATGCGGCGTCTACTTCGGGACGACCGGTGGCCAGGTGTACGGCTCGGCCGACGCCGGCGACACGTGGACGCCCATCGTCCGCGACCTGCCGGCCGTGCTTTCGGTGGAGGCGCAGACGCTCCAGTGATTCGCGTGGTGCTCCCGTACCACCTTCGCACGCTGGCGCGGGTCGGCGACGAAGTCGAGCTTCGCGTGGACGGCCCCGCCACGGTTGGCGCCGTCCTCGACGCGCTCGAAGCGCAGTACCCCGTCCTGCGAGGGACGATCCGCGACCATGTCACCTCCCGCCGCCGCGCGTTCGTCCGCTACTACGTCTGTGAGGAAGACTACTCCCACGAGCCAGCCGATACGCTGCTGCCCGAGGCCATCGTCACGGGGGCCGAGCCGTTTCTCGTCGTTGGTGCGATGGCGGGGGGCTAGCGCTCGCCGCGGCGCCACGGGAAGGATCGCCGCGGAGACGCGGAGATTTCGCCACGGAGATGCGGAGAAACACGGAGGGAATCCAAGGGTTGATCAGTCGTAGGGCCGAACTTCAGTTCGGCCCGCTGCCGCGGCGCGTCACTGCAACCTGCAGCACCGCAGCACTGCGGCACCGCAGCACTGTCAAAGCTCTCCCCGCTTCAGCTGCTCCTTCAGGAATTCGCACGACCGCACGGCGAGCGCCATGATCGTCAACGTCGGGTTCTGCCAGACGCTCGACGCGAAGCCGGAGCCGTCCATGACGAACAGGTTCCTGATGTCGTGCGTCTGCTGAAATGGTGTGAGCACCGACGCCTTCGGGTCGGTCCCCATGCGCGCGGTGCCGAGCTCATGGGCATTGCCGCGCGCGACGTGGATCTGCTGGATGTTTTTTGCGCCGGCGGCTTCGAGCATCTCCGCGGCGGTGTCAGCCATGTCGGCCAGCATCGCCTTCTCGTTTTCGCGGGGCGTGAGGTGAATCTTCGGGACCGGGATGCCGAAGGCGTCCACAGTGTTGGGATCGACCGTGACGTAGTTGTCCTCGTGCCGCAGGCACTCGCCGAATCCCGACATCGAAACGTTCGCCGGCTGCGGCTCCATCGCTGCGCTCTTGAACGCCTGGCCGTAACCCGGCGCGCCGAGGTTCAGGTCGGTGCCGACGTAGACGCCGAACGCGTAGCCGCGCAGGAAGTCCTTCTGCTGGGGCCCGCCGGGCAGGTTCCGGAAGCTCACCATCATCGGCCAGCAGGGACGGCGTGGGCCACGCGTTGTCGGCTTCTCGCTGAACTCAGGCAGTTCGGCCGTCGCACCCGAGTCGGAGAAGTGCGTCATCAGGCCCCGGCCGACGAGACCACTGGAGTTCGCCAGGCCGTTTGGATCCTGCGGCGTGGCCGAGTTGAGCAGGATGCGCGTGGACTCCTGCGTCTGTGCGCACAACGCGACGACACGCCCCTGGATCTCGCGGGGCTCGCGCGTCGCGCGGTCGATGTAGAGGACGCCGCTCGCCCGGCGCGTATCGGGATCGATCAGCACCTTGTAGACCATCGCGCCGGTGATGAGCGTGCACCGGCCCGTCGCGATGGCGTCGGCCATCGTCGTATACGACGCGTTGAAGTACGAGTGGGTCACGCAGCCGTGCTCGCACGGCCCGCAGAAGTGGCACGGCTGCCGCCCGTGCGTCGGCTTCGTCAGGTTCGCCGTTCTGCCCTGTGTCAGCGTGCGCCCGAATGTTTTCTTGATCCGGTTGCGCAGCGCGGTCTCCGCGCACGTCATCGCCATCGGCGGCTGGAACTTGCCGTCGGGCAGGCCCGGCAGGCCTTCGGTCATGCCCTGGACGCCGATGTACTCCTCGACCAGGTCGTAATACGGCTCGACGTCCTTGTAGCTGATCGGCCAGTCCACGCCGTGGCCATCGTGAGAGGCCGCCTTGAATTCCAGATCGCTGATCCGCAGCGACTCGCGGCCCCAGACGTTGGTGCGCCCGCCGACCAGGCGCGGGCGGACCCAGAAGAACTTCGGGTCGGACTCGTCCACGTACGGCTCGTCGATGTCGTTGACGAACCAGCTCGAGTTCCACTCGCGGACGGCATAGGAAATCGACTGAACCGGACGCTGCCGCGCGAGCGGCCGCTTCGTCTTCGCGCGATACTTCAGCTCGAACGCCTGGACGTGCTCGCGGTAGTCGGCGTTGGTGAGTTGGCGCCCGGCCTCGAGCACCGCGACGCGCAGACCCGCCTCGGTGAGGCGCTTCGCCGCCCACCCACCGGAAGCGCCCGAGCCGACGATCACGACATCGAAGGCAGCCATGCGCCTATTCTAGCCTCGCGCACTCGCCGCGGAGATCTGCCACGGTAGCAGGGAGGCCACAGAGTTGCTGCCACGAAGCCACGGAGGTCACGGAGTCAATAAGGGGTTGATCGCCGTGTTCTCCGCGTCTCCGCGGCTTACTACTCCGTGGCTCCGCGGCCACGCGCAGCGGCCGCGACATCGCCCGCCTCCAGCACGCGCGTTGGCGCTCCGTGGCGAGCGACTGCGAGCATCGCCTGGCCAATCTGCTCGGTCGTGAGCACGAACGACGGGGCAATCCAGCGCATCGCTGTCAGGACCGGCCCCATCACGACATACACCGCCCGATACCACCCCGTGCGCGACGTGATGCCGTGCAGCGGCTGGATGACCCCAGGGCGGAATGTGTATGCCGCCTTGAATCGAAGCCGCGCGACGGCATTCTCCGCGCGGCCCTTCACGCGCGCCCACATGAGACGGCCCGTCTCGGAGCTGTCGGCGCCGGCGCCTGACACGAAGACGAACGTCATCTGCGGGTTCAGCCGCGCCAGCGTCTCGGCGACCGCCATCGTCAGGTCGAACGTGATGCGCGTGTAGTCGGCTTCCGACGTGCCGACCGACGTGACGCCGAGGCAGTAGAAGCCTCCGTCGAAACCAGTGAGGTCGGCCTCGAGCGATTCGAGATGGAACAGATCCGCGTGGACCAACTCGCGCAGCTTCGGGTCCTGCACGCCGGTCGCGCGGCGGCCGACCGTGACGACGCGCGTGACGCCGGGGTCGAGCAGGGCTTCACGCAGGACACCCTGCCCCACCATACCGGTGGCACCGAAGATCAGGACGTTCATGCGAGCCGACTACACAGCTGCGACGACCGGCACGTCCACCACGTGCTCCGCCACGAACCACACCTGCTGCTCGTTAGTCCGGACGATGTCGCTCACGATCAGATCGTTGGTCCCGTCGTCGCCGCTGTCCGCGGCGAGCCTGGCCATCGTCCGGGCTTCCTTCAGCACGATCTCGTGCGCGTGCAGCAGGCGCGAGATCTGGACCGGCACCTCTTCGCGTCCCTTGGGCGCGCGTGGAATGAGGGTGGTCTCGGCGACATCCGGCGCCATGGCGAGGCTGACGCCGCCCAGCATCTGGATGCGCTCGGCGATGGCGTCCACCATCTCGCTCTGCTGCTCGTAATGCTTGTCGAATAGCAGGTGCAGCTGGTAGAAGGTCGGCCCCGCCACCTGCCAGTGGTGCTTCTTGTAGAGATCGCGCAGCGTCATCGTGTCGGCGAGCAGCTGGTTCAGGTTCTCCACGCTCTCCTTGCACGCGTTCTCCGACAAGGCGATCGGCATGCGGACAAGGTGGCCGAATGGCTGGATTTCGTGAGCCTGCTGGTGGGTCAGCGGCTGGGCCCGCTTCAGGATGGCTTCGGCGTCGATAAGAGTGTGCTTGCTCATGACGTACGTCCTCCGGTCTGCTGATTCTATCTTTCAGCAAACGCCGGGCCGGCCTGCTCCGTCTAAGCCACCATGCACACCCTGGGAGACCTCCGCCTCGCGGTCCGCGGCCTGCGACGCAGTCCCTTGTTCACGACGGTCGCCATCCTATCGCTGGCCCTGGGCATCGGCGCGAACTCGGCCATCTTCACGCTGATCGACCAGATCCTGTTGAGGAAGCTGCCGGTTAGGGCACCCGAGGAACTGGTGATGCTGTACCAGCGCGGCGCGCACAACGGCAGCAACATGGGCTCCCGGATGAATTCCTACCCCATCTACATGGACTACATGCAGAAGGGGGCGCCGCTCTCGCAGGTGATCTGCCGCCGGCTGGCTGCGGCCTCGGTGAGCATCGACAACCGGACCGAACGCCTGGACGCAGAGCTCGTGTCGGGCAACTACTTCACGATGCTGGGCGTGGCCCCGGCCGCCGGGCGCGTCTTCAACTCGAAGGAGGACGACCAGGTCTTCATGGGCCACCCCGTCGTCGTCCTGAGCTACGACTACTGGGAGAGCCGCTTCGCGCGCGACCCGAACGTCGTGGGCAAGAAGATCCTCGTCAACAACTACCCGATGACGATCGTCGGCGTGTCGGCGGCCGGCTTCTCCGGCGTCGACCCGGCAACCTCGCCGGCGATCCGCGTCCCGATCCTGATGAAGGAGGCGATGCTGCCCGAGTGGACATGGGTGCATATGCAGGAGCGCCGTACGCGCTGGGTACAGGTGTTCGGCCGCCTGAAGCCAGGCTACACGGTGAAGACGGCACAGCCGCCGATGCAGTCGCTGTTCACGCAGATCCGGCAGTACGAGATGACGCTGCCGGCGGCGAAGGACTGGTCGAAGTACTCGCGCGAGCAGTTCATGAAGGGGCAGCTGATCGTCGAGAAGGCGGACGTCGGGTACTCGGGCCTCAGGAACGACTTCTCCACGGCGCTCGTGGTGCTGATGTGCATGGTGGGGCTCGTGCTGCTCATCGCCTGCGCCAACGTGGCGAACCTGCTGATCGCGCGCGGCTTCATGCGTCAGCGTGAGATCGCCGTGCGGCTTTCGCTCGGCGCCTCTCGGGGCCGGCTGGTCAAGCAGCTGCTCGTCGAGAGCCTGGTGCTGTCCTTTGTCGGCGGCGCGGTCGGCGTGGCCGTGGCCGTGGGCTTGACGCAGGTGCTCCTGGCGTTCGTGCCGACGGAAGGCCGGCCGCTGCTGATCCACGCGACGCCCGACCTGCGCATCCTCGCGTTCACCTTCCTGCTGACGCTCGTCACCGGCGTTGTCTTCGGCCTCATCCCGGCGCTGCGCGCCAGCCGCCCGGATCCCTGGACGACGCTGAAGGACACGATGGGATCGATCGCGGGCACCGGCGGATCGCTGTTCCTGCGCAAGGGCCTGGTGGCCTTGCAGGTGGCGCTCAGTTTCCTGCTGCTCTTCGGCGCGGGACTGTTCGTGCGCAGCCTGCAGAACCTGAAGGGCACCGACACGGGAGTCGAGCTGGACAATCTCGTGACATTCCAGCTCTCACCGGCCTACGGGGGCTACAGCGTCGAGCGCGCGGCCATCTTCAACCAGCAGCTCGTCGATCGCCTGCGCGGGTCGGTCGGCGTCAAATCGGCCGGCTACTCCGCCGTCTCGATCCTGAGCGGCGATGAATGGGACAGCTCGACGTCGGTCGAAGGGCACAAGGCGGCCGACGGCGAGGACATGCAGGCGTTCATGAACGCCGTGTCGCCAGGCTATTTCGAGGCCATGAAGATCCCCCTGCTCGAAGGTCGCGACTTCACGCGCAGCGATGAGACGCCCCTGGACGACGACCATCCGTGGCGTGTGTGTATCGTCAACAAGAAGTTTGCCGACCACTTCTTCAAGGGCAAGAGCGCTGTCGGTCGCCACGTGGGACAGGGCGTCGGTCCGGACACGAAGCTCGACATCGAGATCATCGGCGTTGTCGCCGATGCGTTGTACGAGGGACCGCGCGAAGGTGTGCACCGACAAGTGTTCGTGCCCAATCACGGCAACAGCAGCGTCACCTACTACGTGCGCGGCAAGATGGCCTCCTCCGCGATCTATTCGTTGATTCGGAACGAGGTGCGCGGGCTGGACTCCGGCATGCCCGTCTACGCGATGAAGTCCGTGGAGACGCAGCTGGACGAGACGCTGCTGTCCGATCACCTCGTCGCGCTGCTTTCCGCCGGGTTCGGCCTGGTGGCGACCGTGCTCGCCTCGATTGGCCTCTACGGCGTGATGGCCTTCGTCGTCGCGCGGCGCCGCAAGGAGCTCGGCATCCGCCTGGCGCTCGGCGCGCAGCGCACCGACGTCGTCTGGATGGTGATGAAGGAAGTGCTCCTCCTGCTGGCGATCGGGCTGGTCATCGGGGTCCCGTTCGCATTCGGTCTCGGCCATTTCGTGTCGGACCAACTGTACGGGATCCAGCCGTACGATCCCACGATCGCCATCGCGACGCTGGTGCTCCTGACGGCAGTCTCCGCGCTGGCAGGATTGATCCCTGCGCATCGGGCGAGCCGGATCGATCCGATCATGGCGCTGCGGTACGAATAGCTCGTCGGCCCCTGTCGCGCCTCCCGGCGGCGGGTGCTGGTATGCTGCCGTACTCAGGTCAACGATCCGGACGGCAACGAGCTGCTGTTTCCCGTGCCGGAGTGAAGACGCGCTTCCGGCTGTCGGCGGCAGCGCCGCAGCTCAAACCGGAGCGTTGACGGCAACCTGAGAAGGCGACAGTGAAGACAACCGTCTTTATTGGAGCGAGCGTCGACGGTTTCATCGCTCGAGCCAACGGCGACCTCGACTTCCTGCCACCGGGCGGTGGCGAACCCCACGGCTATGATGAGTTCATGGCCACCGTGGATGCGTTGGTCATCGGCCGCAAGACCTTCCAGACGGTTCTCGGCTTCGACACGTGGCCTTATGCGAACAAGCCGGTGTTCGTGCTCAGCACGCGCCCGCTCGCGGCCGCTCCGCCTGGCGCGATAGTGGAGCGCATGTCGGGGGCGCCGGGCGACATCGTGTCGCAGCTTTCCGCCCGAGGCATCGGGCACATTTATGTGGATGGCGGGATCACGATTCAGCGGTTTCTTGAGGCTGGTCTCATTCAGCGCATCATCATCACCAGAGTCCCGGTGCTGATCGGTGCCGGAATCCCCCTCTTTGGTTCACTCCGGCGCGATATTGTCCTCGAGCACGTGGCGACACGCCAGTACGCCAGCGGGCTCGTTCAGAGCGAATATGTGGTTGCCGTCCAACAAGGGTTTGCAGCAGCTCGAGCCTCTTCTGCGGGTGCGCCACAAAACGCCGAGGAGTAGGTCCGATGAATGACGCAGAAGCTCTTTGGAGAGGAAAGACCGACGAGGAGGTCGCTGACGCCGCCAGGCAGCTGAGTGACTACACGGAGGAAGGCGAGCGAATCATTCGCGGAGAACTCCGGCGTCGGGGAATGGCCGAGGCTCCGCCGACCGAGCGGCCAATCGATGAGTGGAGTTCGACGGTCGTGAACAGGGACGTGGATGATACGCAACTCGTGGTCGTCGGCACGTTTTCGAACACGATCGAAGCGGAGTTGGCACAAGGCGCTTTGCAGGCCGCCGACATCGCGTCGCTGGTGTCGGCAGATGATGCGGGAGGTTTACGGCCCAGTCTCTGGCTCAGCGGCGTTCGGCTGTTGGTTCGGGCCGAGGACGCTCGACAGGCTCAAGAAATTCTCGGCTCGTCAAAGTAACCCCACAGATGGAACCTGCCAGCCCCTCCGCCGCACTCATCGAGCTGACCCTCACGCCGGCGACAGACTCCGATCGCGAACGGCTCGAGCACGGGCTGCGCTTGCTGACAGCGGAGGACCCAACGCTCCACGCGACGATGGATCCCTCTTCGGGCATCAGCACGATTGGCGCTCTGGGGGAGATGCACCTCGAGATCGTCATCGACCGGCTGTCACACGAGTTCAACGTGTCGGCCGGCACCAGCCGGCCGCGCATCGTCTACAAGGAGGCGCGCTTTGCACAGATGACCGTGCTGCTCGAGCCGGTGATGCGCGTGGAGGTCGTCGTCCATCAGCAGCATCTCGACGCCGTCGTAGCGGATCTGGTCGAGCGCCGCGGCTGGATCGGGTCGACAGAGGAACGCGGCGGAATGCACGTAGTCTGCGCATTCGCGCCGCTGTCCATGCTGTTTGGCTACACCTTCTATCTCCGGGAGGCCACCCGCGGCCGAGGGTCGTTTACCATGCTGTTCGATCGCTACGAGCCAGTCGATGAGGTGAGGTGAGATGGAGCCCTGGTTCATCGCCACCGAGCCCTTCCGGCCGGGCCACCCCCAGTGGGCCAGGTTCATCGAATGGTCGGGCCTCAGTCAACTCCAGGAAGTCGTCTTCGATCCCATCCTCTGCCCGCCGGTGCTGCCGGAGATCAAGGCCGAATACTGGCCGCACATCGTCAACGAAGACTTCATGCTGCAGTTCTTCGTCAACTACGACTTCTTCCGCGAGCAGATTGCCGCGATCCCCGCGAAGAACGTGTTGTGTGTCGTCCGCAATCCAGACGGTCAGCCGGCGCTGCCGGCCTCGCTCGGCTCGTTCACGTTCCTTGGATTCGACGTGGTGGACGTGCAGTCGAGTGCCAGCGCGCTCACCAACTGCGGTGGTTTTCCCGACGTCTTCGACAGCACGGAACTATCACCGCACGGCCTGCTGATGTCGCACGCGCGGGCTCTCGAGGTGAAGGCCCGGCTGCACGAGAAGCATCCGCACGAGCCGCACGGCGACTGTCACGTGTGGGCGATCTTCCGGGCAGACGATCACAAAGGAGGTGAGTCGTGAGCCGGCGTCTCCGCTACGGCGTCGCTGTGAGCCTGGATGGCTTCATAGCCGGACCCAACGGGGAGTACGACTGGATCGTGATGGATCCGGCCATCGACTTCGCCGCGATGTACCGCGACTACGACACGGCCGTGATGGGACGAAAGACCTACGAGGTGATGGCGGCCATGGGCGGTGAGCAGGCCGGGTCGATGCCTGGCATCGAGGTCGTCGTCTTCTCGATGTCGCTCGAACCGGTGGCGCGCCCCGGGTTCCGGATTGTGCCCGACGATCCCGTGAAGGTCGTGAAGGCGCTGAAGAAGAAGCCAGGCAAGGACATCTGGCTCTTCGGCGGCGGCGCGCTCTTCCGCACGCTGCTCGACGCGGCACTCGTGGACACCGTCGAGATCGCCGTGAACCCGGTGCTGCTCGGTGAAGGGATTCCGCTGCTTCCACCGGGCGGTCGAACGACGCTGACTCTCGCGGATCACAAGGTGCTGCCGAAGAGCGGCATCATCGCGCTTGCGTACTCGGTGAAGGGAGGCGTCGGGCCGGCGCCGCGCATCGGGTACGTCAAGGAGTCGAAGAAGCGCAGCAAGGGGAGAGCCAGGGCGTGACACAGATTCGAGCCGCCGGACCAGACGACGTGCCGGTGCTCGTCGAGCTGATGGCTGCGTTCTATGACGAGGGTGGCTATCCCCTTCCACGGGCTGCGGCGACGCACGCATTTCAGTCGCTGCTGGCCAATCCCGCGCTCGGCCGAGTGTGGCTCATCGAGCGCGATGCCGTGGCGGTCGGACACCTCGTGCTGACGCTCGGGTTCAGCATGGAGTACGGCGGCTTGCGCGGGTTCGTGGACGACTTCTTCGTCCGAGCGGAGCACCGCAATCAGGGCCTGGGCGCCATGGCCCTCGCCACGGTCCGGCAGGCCTGCCGGCAACTCGGCGTGCGCGCGCTGCTCGTGGAGACCGGCCCCGACCCGCATCCCGCGCGCCGGCTATATGAGCGGGCCGGCTTTGCGGAGAACGGGCGCGTGTTCATGACGCAGACCATTGCAAGGCCCGTTCACGAGACGGAGCAAGGCTAGAGCACTGACACGTGGCAACTGTGTTCATGAACCGCCCGTGACACGCGGACGGCAATCGGAGGCTAACCATGGCGGCTATCGAAAGGTCGGGAAGAAATCACCCGGTCGTGTCGCACGATGATTGGCTCGCGGCACGACGCGAGCTGCTGGAGAAGGAAAAGGCCTTCACTCGCCAGGGCGATGAGCTGAGCCTCCTGCAACGCAACCTCCCGTGGGAGCATGTCGTCAAGGAGTACATCTTCGAAGGCCCCGATGGCCGGGAGACACTCGCCGACCTGTTCGCAGGGCGCAGCCAGTTGATCGTCTATCACTTCATGTTTCATCCTGACGATGCGGTGGGGTGCCCACACTGCTCGCTGCGCGCCGACGGCTTCGCGGGGCTGGGTGTGCACTTGAATCATCGGGACGTGACGCTGGTCGTCGTGTCCAGGGCATCCTATGCGAAGCTTGCGGCGTATCAGAAACGCATGGGATGGCCGTTCAAGTGGGTCTCTTCAGGAGGCTCGGACTTCAACGTCGACTACCAGGTGTCGTTCACTGCCGAGGAGATGGCGGCCAAACGCGCCGTGTACAACTACACGCTGCGCGACCCGCAGGCCCGCGAGCGCGAGGGACACAGCATCTTCTACAAGGACGAGGGCGGAACGGTGTTTCATACCTACTCGTGCTACGACCGCGGCAACGACAAGTTGAACCTCCACTATCACTATCTGGATCTCGTGCCGAAGGGACGCGATGAAGACGGGCGCGGGCCGTACTGGGTCCGCCGCCGCGACGAGTACGATCGGTAAGCAGACACAAGGAGGAGGTGAATGAGGCACCTGGATCGGGTGGTCGCGTGGGTCATCATTCTCCTGGGCGTGCGGTTCGCCCTCGTTGCTCCTCATCTTTTCGCCAGCACGGAATGGCCATGGTCAACCGGTTGTCTTCAGGTCGTCGCCGGCGTCGTGGGTGGTGAGGCGGTCCCGGCGGGCATCGTGCGATTGGTTCTGCTTGCTAGCGCGGCGCTGAGCGTGCGGCCGTCATCGGCGCTCGTCGCCGGCGTATGACCGCGCCTTCGTCGAACGTCACGCAGGCGGTCCCTTTCTTCTGGGTCCGCGACATCGAGGCCTCGATCCGGTTCTACAAAGAGGGCCTTGGCTTCGTACTCACGAACGCCTGGATCGACGACGGCAAACGTCGCTGGTGCTGGCTCGAGCTTGGCGGCGCCGCCGTCATGCTGCAGGAGTTCTGGATGGACGGGCCCCATCGGAATCTTCCCGACAGCGCCCTCGGCGTGGGAGTTGGCATCTATTTCACCTGCCAAGACGCGATCGCGATCTACCGTGAGCTGAAAGCCCGGGGCCTCACGCCGCAGCGCCCGTTCGTCGGCAACGGCATGTGGGTCACACACATCGCAGACCCAGACGGATACGCCCTGTACTTTGAGAGCAAGACCGACGCGCCGGAAGAGAGCGAGCTAGCTGAAGAAGGCTAGAGTACTGACACGGTGGCGGCCGTGTTCATGAACCGCGCGTGCCGTGCGACGGCGTCGCTCAGCGCGGCGCGCTCACCTTTCGTCAGCGTTCGGTAGGCGACGACTTCCAGCGCGACGCCACTCCTGCCGACGCTGCGACGCCAGCTCCCGATCATTCGCCCGTCCAGCAGCATCTGATGCGCGAAAACGCCCAGCCGCATCAGGCGCGGATCGGGCGGCGCCGGGAAGTGGCCGACGTTGCCGCGATCCTTGTAGGCAATCAGGCACTCGTCGTAGTTCGGCAGCAGGTGGACGACGGGCGAGGGAACGCGCACGCGCGCGCGCTCGTTCGGCGACGACCAGTACGTGAGGCTGTGGTCGTTCTCCTGCGCCAGCGCCTTGCCGGCCATCTCGATGCCCGACCGGGCGTCCTTCACGGTGAGGCCGGACCACCAGACGAAGTCGCGCACCGTGGCCGGGCCATGGCTCGTGAAGTAGCGCACCGCCAGCGCCGTCAATGCCTCGTCTCGTGAGAGGGCCGGCACCGGCGGAACGCGCTCGTCCAGCAGCGCGTAGGTGAACTGCTTGCCGTGCCGCGGACCGCTGCAGATGATGCCATCCAGTTCCTCGTGCATCACCAGCAGTCCCAGGCGCACGCCGAGCGCATCGATGCCCGCTTTCTTCAGGGCCGCAGCCAACTCGGCACGCGTCAGGTGCGTCTCTCCCCTCAGCGCGCGCTGAATGAGAGTCCGCGCGCGCGACAAGGTCTTCGCGTCGAGGCCGTTCTGGCGGCAGTAGTACGACATCGCTCGATGCACCCGCGGTCCAGTCAGCGCGAGCATCCATCGGATGTCGGCCGGCGCGACGAAGTGCCAGGTAGGCCGGAGGACGTGCGTGCGCAGAATCTCGCCGGCATCGAACGCTCGATCGAGCGCGGCGTCGCTCACTCCCTGCATGCGCTGGCCCAGCGCCCACTTCGCCCCTGGGAAGTCCTGCGACTGGACGGCGCCGAACCACGAAACGGCCTCGGCGGGCGTCCGGAATCCCGCGCCGACGAGCCGCTGATTGATGAGCCGCCGGCGGGCCAGATCGGATGTGCTGCTGGGGCTCACGGGAAAGTGCGCGGATTCTACCAGAGTGATCGCGTCGGCAGGCTGGTGCTACCGTACGACGATGGAGGTTGCGCCGGGAGCGTTTCACCTGCGGGGCGCGCTGGACGTCGACGGGCAGCGCGAGATTTTCGCGCGCTGCCGGTTCCTGATGGATGGCCCCGTCGCCGCGTACGTTCCTGTCGTCCGCGGTGGCGGCAAGATGCACGTCCGCATGCTGTGCCTGGGACGGCACTGGAACGGCAAGACGTACCGCTACGAGCCGATCAGGTCGGATTTCGACGGCCAGCCGGCACCGCCCATTCCCGACGAGTTCCGCGCGCTCGCCCGACGCCTCGCGGAGTCCGTCGGCATGACGCTCGATCCGGACGTCTGCATCATGAACTACTACGACGCCGAGGGCCGGATGGGCCTGCACCAGGACAAGGACGAATCGGAGCGCTCGCTCGCCGCGGGGTTGCCGGTCGTGTCGGTGTCGATCGGCGACACCGCGCGATTCCTGTTCGGTGGCACCAAGCGTCGCGACGCCGTGCAAACGATCTCGCTCACGTCAGGCGATGCCTTCGTCTTCGGCGGTCCCGCACGCCTGTGCTACCACGGCGTGTCGCGGATCCTGCCCGGGACGGCGCCGCCGGAGCTTGGATTCGATGGGCGGTTCAACCTCACATTCAGACAGTACGACCTCCAATCTTCATGACCGTGCACGCACGGACAGGTTCACGAAAAGAGCGACTGAATCGCCCTGCCCTTCCCGTCACGCGTGACGTAGAAGGGCCGCTCCTCGATCGTGTACGCCAGCGTCGGCGCGATGCCGAGCGCACGGAAGATCGTGGCATGCAGGTCCTCGATGACGACGCGATCCTGCAGCGTGCGGCAGGGCCGCTCGTCTGCCGTGACGCCGTGCAGGTGACCGCGGCGGATACCGCCCCCGAACATCAGGACGCATCCGGCGTCGGTGAAATGCCGGTGCATGCCGTAGTGCTTCGGCTCCGTGATGACGTCCGGCACGTCCACCTGGTCTTTCACCTTGCGATCGGGCTTGCCTTCAATCAGGAGGTCCCGGCTGAACTCGCTGGCGAGAACGATCAGCGTGCGGTTCAGGAGGCCGCGCTCCTCGAGATCGAGCACGAGCTGCGCGACCGGCGCGTCGATCTGGCGCTTCATCTCCGTCGCCCGAGTGTGTCCGTTCTCGTGCGTGTCCCAGTTCAGGAACGGGATGTACTCCGTCGTCACCTCGACGTAGCGCGCGCCCGATTCCACCAGGCGCCGCGCGAGCAGGCAGCCGAGGCCGAAGCGGCCGACCATCTGCTGCTCGTACCTCGCGCCGAAACGATCCTGTTCCGCGCGGAACTGCTGGCCTGGCTCGTAGCCAGGCACGTACCTGCGGACGTGATCGAGCGGCTCGAGCGACAGGTCGAATGCCTTCGCGGCCGGCGAGCTCAGGAGGCGGTGCGCGTTGTCGTACGCGCGGAGCAGCGAGTCCCTCTGGTAGCCGCTGCCCTCCTGCCCGATGGGACTGGCGTCGAGCAGCTTCCGGTAGAAGCGGTCGCGCTGCTCGAACCGTCCCGGCGTCATTCCACCGGGCGGGCGCACGACATCGGCGGCGGCGTCGGGAAACGGCACGCCGAACGGCCCGAACTCCGATCCCAGGAAGCCGGCCGTCGTGAACGCCTTGAGCTCCTCGCCCTCTCCCACGTCGAGCCGCTGGCCGATGTTGATGAAGGGCGGCATCGCGGCGTCCTTCGGACCGAGCGTGCGCGCGACGATGGCGCCGAGGTGCGGTGCGGCCACGGTCTGCGGCGGCGCGTAGCCGGTGTGCCACTGGTACTGGTGCCGCGAGTGCAGGATGAAGCCCAGGTCGCCGGCCGTGTAGGTGCGAATCAGCGTTCCGCGGTCCATGACGCCGGCGATACGCTCAAGGCCCTGTGAGATCTTGATGTGATCGACCGCCGTGTCGATCGCGGGGAAGGTGCTCAGCACTTGATCGGGCTTGAGCCCGGCCGCGTACGGCGTGTAACGCTTCGGATCGAACGTCTCGGTGTGCGCCATGCCGCCGGCCATCCACAGCACGATGACGGCGTCCGCCGTTGGCACGAGCGTCTGGGCCGCGTCCGCACGACGCGGAAAGCCGGCCGCCAGCGCGGACAACGTCGCCGCGCTCGCCGTCGCCAGGAAGTCCCGCCGGGTAAGCGCGCTCACTCAGTTCACCATCTGAAACTCCGGCAGCATCGCGATGCTCCAGAGGAGATCCTCGACGCCGGCTGCCGTGGGATGCGCACCCAGCAGCTGCGCGCACAGCGCGCGCTCCGCGTGAGTCGGCGGGCGCGAAAACGCGCGCTCGAACACCTTGTCGATGAGCCCGTTCGTGGTGAGCGGCCGCATCGCAGCCAGGCGTTCGGCACCGCGGCGCAACGTCGTCGCGAGCGTCGAACCGTTTTCCAGCTCGAGCGCCTGCAGTGTCGTGGCAGAGGACGTCCGCACCGTCACGACCTGCTCGCGATTCGGACGGCCGAGGGCGGTCATCAGCGGATCGGCGTTGGCGAGTGCGGCGCGCGTACGGCTCGGCACGGGCGCCGCGTGCGCGCTCACCAGCATCACATCCACCTTCGCCGCCTGCTTCTCCTGCCAGACGCCGGTGATCGCGCTGATGCCGTCCACGAACTGCTCGGCCGTCAGCCGCCTGATGGCCGGGCCGCGGAACACGTACGTCTCGGACCGCTCGGGCACATCGACGGCCTGACGGCTGTACGCCTCCGAGCTCAGCACGATGTTCATCGTGTGCTTCAAATCGTAGCGGTGGGCCACGAGGTCCTCGGCAAGCCAGTCGAGCAGATCCTGGTCCCATGCCGCACGATCCATGTCGTCCAGTGGCTCGACGAGACCGCGTCCCATGAATCGCGCCCAGAGGCGGTTGACGACGGTCCGCGCGAGGCGGCCGTTCTTCGGCCCCGTCAGGACGTGCGAGAGCTGCTCGAGCCGCACGCCCCGTGGCGCGGACGGATCGACCGTGCCCAGCTCGTCGTACAGGAACTTCATACGCGCGGTCTTCCCGGTGGGCCGATCGCACTCCACCATCTCGAGCGGCGAGGCGGCGTAGATGCTGGCGAGGCCGTACGAATCCGACAGCTGCCAATCGTTGATGAAGCTGTCATGGCACGACGCGCACTTCAGGTTCACGCCCATGAACACCTGCGAGATGTTCTGCGCCGCCTGCATCTCCGGCGTCTGGCTCGCGTTCACCACGCCGCGCCAGACGATGCCCTTGGCGAAGCCTTCGCTGGCCGGCGTCGGGTTCACCAGCGCGGCGACGAAACGGTCGTACGGCAGGTTGTTCGCGAGCGCCGCGTAGAGCCACGCCGTGATGTTCTCGCGGCCGCCATCGATGTATCCCGTGCCGCGGTAGTCGTTGCGCAGGAGGTCGTTCCAGAAGGTCAGCCAGTGCTCGGCGTAGCGGCGGTCGTCGGCCAGCAGGCGGGCCACGAGCCGCGCACGCTTGCCGGCCCGACGGTCCGCCACGAAGGCGCGGACCTCTCCTGGTGTTGGCAACTCGCCGACGATGTCGAGCGTGGCGCGGCGGACGAACTGCCGGTCGGCACTGAGGCGAGCCGGCGTGGCGTCCTGTTGCGCGAAGTACGACGCCAGCAGTCGATCGACGGGGTTGGCACGGAGCGACGCGCCAGCCGGCAGATCGGGCGAGCGCGGTCCGAGGTTCTGAGGCGCCGGCCGCGCGAAGCTCACCCCGGGGTCCCAGGCGGCGCCCTGATCGATCCACGCGCGCAGCAGGCCGATCTGCTCGCTCGTCAGCCGCGAGCCTTTCTTCGGCATCACCTCGTCGGGGTCGAGGCCGGCCACCAGAGCAATCAGGTGGCTCGACGAGCTGTCGCCCGGCACCAGCGCCGGCCCGTCGTCACCCCCTTTCAGCATCCGCTCTCGCGTCTCGATGCTGAAGCCGCCACGGTCGCGCCCGCGCGCGTGGCACCGGACGCAGCTGACCTGCAGGATGGGCTTGATGTCGCGCGTGAAGTCGATCGGTCGCGCCGCGGAGGGCGGGAGCTGCGCGATCACCGCCACGGAGAAGACTAGCCACGGAGCCACGGAGATCACGGAGGAATTATCGCCACGGAGCCACGCAGATCACAGAGAAGATTGTGCGCCTGCTGAGGCTCGACCGGCCCCTGCGCGGCCGGGCCGGTCGGGCCGTGACATCGGGCAGGTTGATGCATTCAGAATCTGAGTAATCTGTGCAATCTGTGGACAGTCTTTCTCCGCGCTCTCCGAGTCTCCGCGGCGAAATCCTCCGTGGCTCCGTGGCGATCAGGACGACATCGGCGCGTCGGTGATCTGCTCGTTCTTCGAGTCCCAGTAGAGGCGCTTCCCCTGCCAGTACGACTTCGCGGCCATCATGCAGGCCACCGAGTGTGCGAAGCCTTCGTTCACCGTGGCGTGCGGCTGCTGGCGGCTGCGCAGGCACTCGAGCCAGTTGGTCATGTGGCTCAGATCCTCGTCGCCAATGCCTGTCGGCGGCAGGCCCGACTGCCCCGGCAGGTTGACGTCGGTGGCCTTGCGCTTCTCGTAGACGCTCGAATCGTCCTCGTGCGTCCCGCCCTCTTCGACGACCTGGTAGCGCGGGCTGCCCTCGCCGCCGATGTTCAGCAGCGTCGCCTTGCTGCCCATGTAGCGCGTGAAGCTCGGCGAGTCGTTGCCGAAGCTGGTGGAGTAGCTGACGAGGAACCCCTTCGGGTACTCGAGCAATGCCTGGAACGTGTCGGGGTTCTCGCGTCCATCGTGCCACGCGTACACGCCGCCGTGCGCCATGACCGACTTCGGGAACGGATCCTCCATCATCCAGTGCACCAGGTCGATCCCGTGGCTCATCCACTGGTCCGAGATTCCGCTGGAGAACTCCTTGTAGAGCCGGAACTCGAAGTACAGCTGCGGATCGAACGGGCGCGCGTCGTGCGTCATCAGCCAGGACTTCCAATCCGTGTCCTGCTCGCGGATTTCCTTCACTTCCTTGCGCCCGCGCCAGCGCGGCCCGTGGTAGTTCCACACCACTTCGACTTTGCTGACGTCGCCGAGGACGCCCGTGGCCACCAGGTCCTTCGCCGCCCGCGGATACGGCTCGCTGCGATGCTGCGTCCCGATCTGGACGATGCGCTTTCCGGCGATGACGGCATCACGCGCCGCCTTCACTTCCTCCAGGCGGTTGCCCATCGGCTTCTCGCAGTACGCGTCCTTGCCGCCCTCGACCACCATGCGCAGCACCGGCGAATGCGAGTGCTCTGGCGTCGAGACGATCACGGCGTCCACGTCCTTCAATGCGACGAGCTCCGCCGGGTGGCGGAAATCGCGCGGCGCGCGCCCGTAGTACTTCGTGTTCGCGTCGATCGCCTTCTGCCGGTTGACGCTCCACAGATCGCACACCGCCGTCATCTCGACGTTGTGCTTGTCCTTGAGCTGCGACGCAATCCAGTCCAGCTCGCGGCCGCGGTTGCCAATCCCGATGTGGCCAAGCGAGATGCGATCGTTGGCGCCGAGGATGCGGCTGTAGGAAAGCGCTGTCGTCGCCATGGCGGCGCCCACCGCCATCTTCGTGCTCTGACTCAGGAACGAACGGCGGTCGATGGACGTCGATGGCGTGTCGTGCTGGCTCATGGCGGCCTCCGCGAAACGAGGGCCCGAGAGGGCTTATGGAATGAAGGTGAACTTCGCCTGGCCGCTGATCGAGCTGGACCAGCCGAAGGGGAACGTCCGCTGCGGCTGCTTTCGGGCGCTGACGCGGACGTAGTACTCGCGATTGCGTTCGAGCTTGTTCGTGGCGCACAGCGGCAGGCGGTTCAGCGTCGTCAGCCAGCGCCGCACGGCCGCGTCGTCTTCGGTCACCGCCGCGTCATCGGTCCTGCCGTCGACCGTGCGCGACAGGCTGTGGCGGCGGGTGAGGTTGTCGTACTGATCGGTCACGTTGACGGCGACGGTGGCGATCGAGCGATCCACCCAGCCGGCCACCTCCATGCGGAGCTGGACGTCGTAGGCGAAGGTGACCCGCAGTCCGCTCGAGATCGTCTCCTTGACCTCGTCCGTATACGCGTCGGCCATCTCCAGGGTGACCACCACATCCCTGCCGTCCACCAGGGGGACGACGCGCAGAGTCTCCGCCGCCCGGAGCAGCACGACGGCCGCAAACAGGGCGAGGACGCAGCAATAGGTGAGACGCCGATTCATGGAGTCGCCTTACGAGCCCGAATTGCAACTGCCATCATGGCACGCCAGTAGGACAACTGCTCGTTCCCGATGCTGAAGCCCTGCTTCCCGCCGTTGAGGCTCCGAAAATACCGCAGGTCCCAGCACACCCCGACGCGATCCGTCAGAAACCCGGTCACCCCGCCGCCCAGGTCCATCGCCGCCAGGGACGACTGGAAGGTAAAGATTCCGCTCACATCGTCACTGTGCACGCGCATCAGCCCGCCGCCGCCCACGATGTACGGCCGGAGCGTGTACTGAGTCCAGCGGCGCGGAAACGCGACGATCAGGTTCCCCGTCACCGTCGTGACGCTGCTGCTGAGCACCAGCTGCTGCTTGCTCGCCTGGAAGAACCCCGGCGAGAAGCCGATGTCCCCCTCGACGCCGAACACCTGCCCCAGCACGAGCCCGTTCACACCAAAAGTCGCGTGCGGCTTGTCGACCACGTGGTCCAAATCCGTGAACGTCGTCGAGCCTCCGAAATCCAGCCCCAGGAACGGCTTGAGCTGCCACTCCGCGAGGCTCTCGGACGGCAGCATCACGAGCAGCGCAAGCGCAAGAAAGCCCGCCCGCATCTACCGGAGCAACAGCCCCACGAAGACCCGGGCGAAGGGCGACACCATCACGTCGCCGGTACTCAGGTCGAACGGCTTCACAAGGCCGTCGCTGTTCGCCAGCAGGATAAGCGTGATGCCGCGAGCCGGCACGCTCATGACCAGCGCCGATCCCGCGTTCTCGTTCAGGCCGTACTGCCAGACGATCGTCTCGCCGTTGTACACCTGCACGAACCAGCCGAGCCCGTGCGGCAGCGGCTGTCCCGTGGCGCCGATTGGGGGCGCCCACGCGGCGGCCAGTGTCTCGGGCTTCACGATCAGGCCCTGCTTCAGCGCGATGTCGAATTTCGCGAGGTCGTGCGTCGACGCCACCAGACCAGTCGAGGGCATCAGCGTCGCATCCGGGTAGACCGACCGCGACACCTGTCCGGGGCCCTGGACGGAATATGGCGTCGCCAGCCGCACGAGCGCGGCGGCGTAGGCCTGGGCCTCAACCGCATCCGGGACGCCCTCGTCGGGCGGGACCAGCGTGAGGACGTCAGCCCCGGGCACCGAGTCGATCATGGCGAACTGCTCGAGCAGGTTCGCGGTCGTCTCGCGGAAGGAGTCGTTCGTGCACGTCCGGATGGCAAACTTCAGCGGTTCGAGCCGCGCAAGGTTGTATCGAAAAAGCGCCGAACCTGACGTCCCGTAGCTGTGCGACATCACCTGCCGGAGCGTGGAGCCGGCGTCGGGGTTGTCAGGGTCGAAGCGGGCGATGGGATCGTCGAGCGACAGGCGGCCTTCTTCCACGCACCGCAGGACCAGCGACGCCGTCACCATTTGCGTCAGGCCCGCCACCTGGTAGGGCGTGTCGGTACCGGCGGCCGTGGAGGTTTCGACGTCGCGGTGGCCGTAGGCCGCCTCCCAGAGCAGATCGCTCTGTCCGACCAGCGCCACGGTCATGCCGGGGATCCCGGCCTGAATGCGAAGCGCATCCAGGTAGCTGCCCAGGCGTGTGTAGACCTGCTCGATCGGGGCGGGAGCCGCCTGACCGAACTGCAGCATCGTGACGGCGAGCAACAAGGCAGAAAGCGGTCGCATCAGGGATGAGGTGGAAGCTCACGCCAATCATAGCGGAATTGGCCGTGGCAGTGGTGCCGGGCCCCGTGAAATCGTGATAGCTTTCGCCGCATGACGACCCTGTCGCGCCGCACGTTCCTGACGATGGCCGGGACCCTCCCGCTGTGGGCCCGCGCGGCCCGGGCAGCCTCGGTTCCGGTCGGGATCGAGCTCTACACGGTGCGCGATGCCCTGGCAAAGGACCTGATGGGCACCGTCCGCGCCGTAGCCAAGCTCGGGTACCAGATCGTGGAGTTCTACTCCCCCTACTACTCGTGGACGCCTTCCCAGGCGAGCGACGTCCGCAAGTTGCTGGACGACCTGGGGATCCAGTGCCGGTCCACTCACAACGACAACAAGGTCTTCACCCCCGAAGGGATCCAGAAGGCGATCGAGCTGAACCAGATCATCGGCAGCAAATACGTCGTCATGGCCAGCCCCGGGCAGGTGTCCACCGCCGACAGCTGGAAGCAGGTGGCCGACCGGCTGAACACCGGCGCCGAGAAGCTGAAGCCCCTCGGCATGTTCGCGGGGTACCACAACCACGGGGCCGAGTGGCAGGCGGTTGAAGGCAAGCGGCCGATGGACATTCTGGCGACGAACACCGACAAGAGCGTGGCGTTGCAGTTCGACGTGGGCACCTGCGTGGCGTCGGGCGCCGACCCTGTCGCCTGGATCACGTCGAACCCGGGACGGATCAAGAGCATGCACTGCAAGGACTGGAAGGCTGGCGGGAAGGAATACGCCGTGCTGTTCGGTGAGGGCGATGCACCGTGGGCGAAGATCTTCGAGGCCGCCGAGAGCGTCGGCGGCATCGAGTACTACCTGATCGAGCAGGAAGCGGGTCCAGCCGACGAGCAGTTGATGCGCGCCGAGCAGTGCCTGGTCAACTGGAAGAAGATGCGGAGCTGAGACATGCGACGTGGCACGACAACGCGCGGTGTCACAGTAAGCGGTGTCACAGTAAGCAGAACTAAAGTTCTGCTCCACATGTGTCGCAGAGTTCAAGTGCGTTGCAGGACCGATGTGGGGAAGGACTTCAGTCCTGCCCATCAGCGCACGGTGCGCTCGGTTTTGTTTCAAGCAGCGCTCGCGGTCGCGCTTGTCCTGATCGTCGGGTGGAGCCGGGAAGTCCTGGTCGCGCGCGACGTGCACCCGCCGCCGCTGGCCATCGGCGCGCCGGCGCCCGACTTTGCTCTCCCGGGGATCGACGGCAAGACGTACTCGCTCGCCAGTTTCAAGGAGCACAAGGTGCTCGTCGTGATCTTCACGGCCGTGCACTGCCCGACGGCCGAGGTCTACGAGGCGCGCATCAAGTCGCTCGTGACCGACTACACGCCGAAGGACGTGGGATTCGTCGTCATTCAGCCGAACAACGCGAAGGCATTGCGGCTCGACGAGATGGGCTACACCGACCTCGGCGACTCGCTCGAGGAGATGAAGATTCGCGCCGGGCACCGCCAGTTCAACTTCCCGTTCCTCTACGACGGCGAGACACAGGAGGTCGCCGCCAAGTACGGACCGGTCGCAACGCCGCACGTGTTCGTGTTCGACAGCCAGCGGCTGCTTCGCTACCAGGGTCGCGTGGACAGCAACCCGCGCGAGACGTTGGCGAAGGTTCCCGACGCGCGCAACGCGATCGATGCCGTCCTGGCCGGCACACCCGTCACCGTTCAGACGACGCCCACCGTCGGCTGCTCGATCAAGTGGCTCGAGAAGGAAGCGCTGCACAACGCCGAGATGGCCAAGATCGAGGCGGAGCCCATTCCGCTCGAGAAGATCGGGGCCGACGGCATCAAGGCATTGCGGCAGAACGCCACGGGCAAAACCTTGCTGGTGAACTTCTGGGCCACCTGGTGCGCGCCGTGCACGGCCGAGTTCCCCGAGCTCCAGAAGATTTACCGGATGTACCGGAAGCGGCCGTTCGACCTGGTGACGGTCAGCATCAACTACCCGGACGAGGAAGCCGGCGTGCGGAAGTTCCTCGAGAGCCAGCACGCATCGTCCCGCAACCTGCTGTCAGGGACGATGGATCCTTACGAGCTGTTGGGCGCGTTCGACCCTGGCTGGAGCGGCGGGGTACCCTACTCGGTGGTGATCGCGCCCGGCGGCCAGGTGCTCTACAAGGAGAGCGGCTCGCTCGACGTCCTCAAGGCGCGGCGGGCCATCCTCGCCAGCCTGCCCGACGACGACTACAAGGGGCAGAACGCCTACTGGAACAGCCGGTGAGCGGCGTCGTGCTATACTGCCCGGGACTCCTGGGCGCCTAAATTCGCTTTCGACCTTTTCTCGAGCCTACCCGCTCAACCCACTCATCCCAACATTGCGCGTTCGCTTCGACGGCATCGGGTCGTCGAGTTTCTCCGATCGGGAGCTTCCTTCAATGGGAAACACTAAGGGCACCATCAAGCGTCTGGTCAGCGACAAGGGATTCGGCTTCGTCGCCGCCCAGGACGGCAAAGAGTATTTCTTCCACCAGTCGGCGTGTGTGAGCACACCGTTCAATTCGCTGCGCGAGGGCCAGTCGGTGACCTTCGACCCGGGTCAGGGTCCGAAGGGGCCGCGCGCCGAGAACGTGACGCCCGCGTAGGCGGACCAGCGCAAGGGGGGTCACTCTGTGACCCGTTTTCTCCACGTCGCCAACGGCACCTCGACGACAGCGACGATTCACGCCGCTGGCCTGCCCGGCCGGTCGTCGATCTGGGCCGACGTGTTGCACGACGGCCCCGTTCCGGGCGGACTGAGCGATGATGCGCTTCTCGAGGTGCGCGCCCGCCACCTGGCCGCCTCCGCCGCCGTGTCTTCCGACGACACCGCCGCCGAGTTGACGCGCTGGCGTGACGCCATCGTCGCCGGCGATCCGTTCGACGAGCTGGTGCTCTGGTACGAGCACGACCTGTTCGATCAGCTCAACCTGATTCAGCTCCTCTCGTGGCTCGCGGCGCTGCCCGGCGGCTCGCCGCGCACGACGCTCATCTCCATCAACACCTTTCCGGGCCGCGACCATTTCAGGGGCCTCGGCGAGCTGACGCCTCCGGAACTGGCGTCGCTGTTCGGCGCGCGCCAACTCGTTGGCGCATCCCAGTTCGCGCTTGCGCGGGCGTCGTGGCAGGCCTTCCGCTCGTCGGACCCGCGGTCTATTGAGCGGCTGCTCGACGGCGACACCTCGGCGCTGCCGTTTCTCGCTGCGGCGCTGCGGCGCCATCTCGAGGAGTTCCCGTGGACCGGCGACGGGCTTTCGCGCACCGAGCGGCGGCTGCTGGAACTGCTCGCGACGGGACCTGGCGTCCTCGGCGCGATCTTTCCACGCATGCACGATCTGGAGACCGCGTTCTACATCGCCGACCTTTCATTCCTCGAGGTCGCGATGGGGCTTGCCGCGGAGCCGCCCGGCCTGGTCGCGGTGGATCCTCCGGCCGATCGCCCGCTGTCGGGCGTGGCGTCCCTCACGGCGCAGGGACAGGCAGTGCGCGGCGGCGGTGTCGACCGCGTCCGGCAGTGGGGGATCGATCGATGGCGCGGCGGAGTCCACCTCGCGGGCGCCGGCCAGATGTGGCGCTGGGACCCCGAGGACGAGCATCTCCTGTTCGCCTGAGTCAGGACGTCCCGATCACGATCGAAACAGCGCCGGCTTCGTATTAAGCTGAGCGCCTCTTCCAATGGCTTCCGGCCGCGAGACCCCGCAACACGGCTCAGAGGAGCACGCGCGGCCGCTTGTAGTGGCGGCCGACCGGCTCGCCGCGCAGATCGCCTCGGTGCTCCGCGCCTGGGGCATTCCCGACGATCACGTGACGGTGACGGTCGACAGGATCCTCTACGCCGACCTGCGCGGCATCGACTCGCACGGCTGCACGACGCTGGCCTTCTACCAGCGGCTGCGCGCCGACGGCGTGCTGAATCCCCGCGCGACGGTAACCGTGATTCGAAATGAGGGCGCTACCACGCTCGTGGACGGCGGCGGTGGGCTTGGCCACGTGCCGGCGACTCGAGCGATGGAGATCGCGATCGAGATCGCCGCCGCGCACGGCATTGGAGCCGTTGCTGTCTGCAACTCGGGACACTTCGGCGCCGCCGGCGCCTACGCGGCGATGGCCGCCGACAGGGGGCTCATCGGGATCGCCACCACCAGCACGCCGACGCCCACCGTCGTCCCCACGTTCGGCAGGCAGGCGATGCTCGGGACCAACCCGATCGCCTTTGCCGCGCCGGCGCGGCGGCATCCGATGTTCCTGCTCGACATGGCAACAAGCACGGCCAGCTTCGGCAAGGTACTCGAGCAGTGGCGGAAGGGGCGGGCGATTCCCGATCGGTGGATGCTCGATGAGGACGGCGCGCCGCTGGCTGCGGGGCACGCGGCTCTTACGAACCAGCGGTTGACGCCGCTCGGCGGGGATCTCGACGGCGCCAGCTACAAGGGCTACGGGCTGGCGATGATGGTGGAGATCCTCTCCGCTGCGCTGGCGGGCCTGACGTTCGCCGACCCGCGCCTGGGCCGCCGGCCTCGCGTCGGCCACTTCCTCATGGCCCTTGATCCGGCGCGGTTCTCCTCTGGCGGCGACTTCACGGACCACGTCGATGCGCTCATCGACGCGATGCACGGTACCGACCCGGTCGACCCTCGCCGCCCGGTCCTGGTGCCCGGTGATCCAGAGCGGACCACGCTCGCCGAGCGCCGTGCCAACGGGATCCCCCTCACACGCAGCGTCGTCGAGGACCTGCGCGAGGTGGCTCGTGTCTCCGGGGTGCCGTTCCTGCTCGATCAGGGATGAGGCGGCGGCGTCGGGCGCGTCAGCAATACGACGAACCTGTCGTAGAACTTTGGTTTGTCGAGCTCGTCGAGCACCTCGACGAGCGGCTCGCCCATCCCCGGCTGCTCGCCGGGCGCCCACGCCAGCGTTTCGCCGTACGACGGACCGTGATCGATGGAGACGTCGATGTACAGCTTTCGCGTTTTCGTGACGACGCTCGGATCCAGCCACGCCACCGCCGCGAGCTCGTCCCACAGGTAGCTGCCCTCGGCGTACTTCACGACGTACTGCGCGGCGGGCGTCGTGGACTTCGTGACGCGGGCGATTAGATCCTTGTCCATCCGCGTCTTCACCGAGATGTCCACCGTGGTGAGGACGATGCGCGGCCAGCGTGCGTGGAGGACGGCGCGCGCCGCTTCCGGATCCATCCAGAAGTTGAACTCGCGCCGAGGCGCCGGCCCGAACTGCGGGTCGCTGGTGACGGGGCTGATGACGCCCCCCATGACGATCAGCTCCTTCGTCAGCTCGGGAAAGTGCGGGTCGAGTGTGAGCGCCACCGCCAGGTTCGTCATCGGCCCGGCGGCGTAAATGGTGACCTGATGCGGGTACTTGTGCGCCATGCGAATCATGAAGCTCGCAGCCGCTTCCTCGGACGCCGCGATCGACGGCGCGCCTTCGGGCATTGGCGGGATCTCGTACGGCCCGTGCACCGCGCCCGTGTGGCGGTAGTTCCACGCGCCCTGGTAGGAGATCTTCCCGTGCAGCGTCTCCCACTTCGCGATGTATTCCTTGCTGCTGATGAGGGGGAAGACCGCGCCGGGCAGGACCGGGATCTCCGGGCGGCCGACGATCTCGAGCAGGCGGAGCGTGTGCTGGATCTCCTCGTCGCGCCACTGGTCGCCCGTGAGGACGCCGATGCCCAGGACATCGGTGTCGGGCGCGTTCAGGATCGCCAGGATTGCCTGCATGTCCGTGCCGCCCGGACCGGCGCAGTCCTGATCGATGTAGACCTTGCGGCGTTCCTGCGCCTGCGCGGGCATGGCCGTCAGGCACGCGCACGCCAGCAACGCCCACGAACCCATGGACCTATGGACCCATGACCCCATGGACCCCATGGACCCCATGAACCTCGCTACGCCGCGTCGATCGCCTTCGCCACGCGATTGGCGGACCGCGTCGCAGCCTCCTGTCCCCAATTGAGGTTGTCCACGTAGGCTCCGCAGAAGTGAATGCGGCCGTGCGGCTCGATCAGGCCTGGCCAGAACTTCGACAGCGTGCCCGGCGCGTAGTCGGTCCGCTCGCACGCCGAGCGCCAGGGGTCGGTGGCCCAGACCACCGCCGTCGACTTCTCGGGCTGGATGTCTTCGAGCTTCCCCGGGTAGTACTTGCGCAGGGTTGCCAGCGAGCGCTCCACCGTCGACGGCCCTGACGCGGTTCCTGCCACGAAGCCCCTGGTCGTGGCGACCTCCTCGTCCGACGTCCAAATCTGGAACAGCGACGGGTCGTCGAACTCCATGTTGGGGCTCAGGCCGTCCTTCAGCCAGAACTTGGACTTCGACTGGAACAGCAGCCGGGTGTTCGAGTAGTACGGCACGTTCCCGATCGCGAACGCCTTCGCCTCGGGGAACCGAGGTGTGACCGGAATCTGGCGCAGCATCCACGCCGACATCGCGCACACCAGGTAGTCGCCCTCGTAGGTCGCCGCGCCCTGCGGGCCCTTGCATGTCACCTTGACGCCGCCAGGCGAGTGCTCGATCGCCGTGACCGGGCTATGCAGCTTCACGCGCGCGCCCAACCGCTCCGTGAAGGCGTCGGGCAGTTTCTGGTTGCCGCCGACGAGTCGATACACCTTCGGCGGGTACAGCGGTACGCCCCGGAGCTTCAGGATTGCCGCGTGCCACACCGACTGCAGCGCCGATCCGCTGCCGCCGATGAACTTCAGCGCGCCGGCCGACGCGCCATCCCTCTTGAACAGCTCCGTCGTCGTGATGCCGTCGAGAGCGTTGAGGCCGGCATCGAACGGCTTGTATTCGTCGTGAAACGCGTCGAGGTACGGCTTGTAGTAGAGCGCCCCCAGCTCCTCGAAGCGCTGGTCCTTCAGGAACGCCAGCTCTTTGTCGTTCAGGCCGAAGCCGCGAAGGACCGCCGGGTCGCGCAGCATTTCCTCCGTGTACAGCTTCCCCTGCATCCGCGTCACGATGTTCTCGCGGCGGGGGTAGTAGGCGAAGGGCAGCTTGAACTCGGCGACGTATCCTCGATACAGGTCGTATCCCGGGTTGGTGAAGTGTTCCGCACCTCCGTCCCCGTACAACCCATCGTCGAAGCCCTCGCGGACCGTGTAGACGTGGCCGCCCGTGCGGTCCGAGGCTTCCAGCACCGTGACGTCGTGGCCGCGCCGCATCAGCTCGTAGCCGCAGCACAGGCCGCCGATGCCGCCCCCGGCGATGATGACTTTCTTGCTGGCCCGGGCTCTCAGCGTGGCGGGCAGCAGGGCCGCCGATGCGGCCAGTTTCAACGCCTCGCGGCGGGTCAGCGTCTGCGGTGATGTCGGTTTCATAGGTACGCCGGTTCTATAATGCGCTCACCGGCAAGGCAAGCAGAAGTTTTCGTGCCGCCATTCCTGAGGAGCCCTGATGACACCGTATGCTCTGCTCGCCGCCGTTCTGACGTTCACCATCGTCTCGTCCAGCGGCGTGGCGGCTGGTGGCCAGGCCCAGCCCGTACCCCCGCCACCGTTGACCCGCGAGCAGATGGCGCAATTTCTCCAGACGGCGAAAGTAATCGGCCACAAAGGCATCAGCAAGGGTGTGACCAGTCCCGCGCGCCTGACCCTGAGCGACGGCACGCTCACGCACGACGCCGCGTTCAGCCGCGTGAACGAGCACAAGCCCATCATGCAGTTTCCGGGCGGCCGGACCGAGCTCGATTTCGTGGATTCGTACAAGTACACGCTCGCCGCCAACGAGATCGCCGAGCTGCTCGGCATCGAAGACATGTTTCCCGTCACTGTCGAGCGCGAGTGGGATCACGACATGGGCGCCCTCAGCTGGTGGCTCGACGTCAAGATGGACGAGGGCGAGCGCCTGAAGCAGCAGCTCAGCGCGCCGGACGCCGAAGACTGGGCGAAGCAGCAGTACACGATGCGCGTGTTCACGCAACTGGTGGACGACACGGACCGCAACGTCGGCAACATCCTGATCGACAAGGACTGGAAGATTTACCTCATCGACTTCACGCGGGCCTTCCGCCGGCCCCACGAGCTACGCGCGCCGCAGCTACTGCAGCGGTGTGACAAGAACCTGCTTCAGCACCTGCGCGACCTGAAGGTCGAGGACGTGAAGGCGCGCATCTCGAAATGGGTGCCGCCGCGGGAGATCGAGTCGATGATGGCCAGGCGCGACGCCCTGGTCGCGTTGTATGACAAGCTGATTGCCGAGCGCGGCGAGGCGCGAGTGCTTTTTTAGGGCGCACTGCAGCACCGCAGCACTGAAGCACTGATGTCCGCTGTCGTCCACGTCGCCGGCATCCGCAAGGCCTACGGCGCGACGGTTGCCGTCGACGAGGTGTCCTTCGACGTGGAGGCCGGCGAGATCTTCGGGCTTATCGGGCCCAACGGCGCCGGCAAGACCACGACGCTGGAGTGCGTGGAGGGGTTGCGGAGGCCCGACCGCGGATCGATCGTGGTGCTGGGCCTGGACCCGGTGCGCGACGTCTACGCGCTGCAGGACCGCATCGGCGTCCAGCTCCAGGCGGCGCAGCTCCAGAAGCGCATCACCGTCCAGGAGGCCGTGGACCTGTGGGCCTCTCTGTACCGCCGCAGCGTGGACGGCACGCGGCTGCTCGAGCAGCTCGGGCTCGGCGAGAAGCGCCGCTCCTGGTTCATGACGCTGTCCGGCGGACAGAAGCAGCGCCTCTTCATCGCCCTTGCGCTCATCAACGACCCCGAGCTGGTCTTCCTGGACGAGTTGACGACCGGCCTGGATCCGCAGGCGCGGCGCGCGATCTGGGACCTGGTGCGCGGCATCAGAGATCGCGGCAAGACGGTGTTCCTGACGACGCACCTGATGGAGGAAGCGGAGCGGTTGTGCGATCGCGTGGCCGTCATCGACCGCGGGCGGATCGTCGACATGGGCCCGCCGGCCGCGCTCGTCAGGCGCCACTGCCCCGATCGGACGATCGTCATCACTATTGATGACGCGAAGGACGACGAGTCACTGCGCGCGGTGCCCGGCGTCGTGAGCCTGACGCGCGCCGGCGCGGAAGTCACGATCAGCGGCCGGGGAGAGGAGCTGATCTCGTCGGTGATCGAGTGCGTGTCGGAGCGTCGCATTCGCGTGCGCGATTTCAAAACGATGGTGCCGACGCTGGAAGATGTGTTCCTGACGTTGACGGGACACTCAGTGAGGCAGTAGCGCAGGACCAAAGTCCTGCGCCACATGTGTAGCAGTGGCAGTTCTGCTTATTACCGCATGCTGAAGGGACTCTGGAACCTGACGTGGCTCGAGACG